>Ga0209390_10000823_pt1 | contig 61971 bp, 44 predicted proteins | sample BON01_FD_187212 | JGI IMG/M metagenome (GOLD analysis project Ga0209390, IMG submission 187212) | Freshwater microbial communities from Lake Bonney liftoff mats and glacier meltwater in Antarctica - BON-01 (SPAdes) (version 2) | ecosystem: Environmental > Aquatic > Freshwater > Ice > Glacier...
CAACACGGTGCCGTCCATCGCCATGTCGCAGGCGTTGTTCAGTGTCCGCAAATTCAGCACAGCTTGTTCTGCAATCAGCCGTTCGGCGCGACTCAATTCTTCAAAATTCATCGGGAGGACTCCATGGCAAAAAAATACGAAGACACCACAGTAACCCATCTTCTCTATTCGCGCAATCGTCTATGAACGCACCCACCGTCAACCTTTCCAACCGGAAACGCCTGATGAGTTGCTTCAAACTGCAAAACGGCCAGCCCAATTTGCCTCAACTTGTTTCCACACGCGATTCGACGAGCCGCTGCGCGAGATTGCTGCACGGCAGGCAAGATTAGGGACACTAAAATTCCAATGATCGCAATTGTCACCAGAATTTCAACAACTGTAACTCCTCGCCGTGGAGTTCGCCCCGCACGCGAAGATCAAGCGATTGAGCAGGAAGAAACCATGATACACACCATGCCTTTGGGGAGGAGAGGGAGGGCTCTGGTAATTCTGGATGCCCCCGTATTAACTTACTTGGCTTGCAGCTTTCTGACGACCATTGCAATTGCTAATTGCAAATCGCCAACGCGAATATCCAATACATCTTTGTATGAAATGCCTCCACCTTCCGGTTCTGGAATTCCATAGCGTGCCACCCAACATTCTTCATCGTCGATTGGCTCTGCCATTGCCGAAAGATCAATTTTTTTGTGTTGACGGTTCGAAACATCACGGCAGCAAAGTCCTTCGGGTTGTATTGTTCGATCGTCTGTCTAAGCGACTTAGGTAGGGCCGGCGCGACACGGGCGTCCCAGCCACGAAACTCGAAGGTTTGTCGCGTCTTATACTTCCTGTCACCAACCTCGACATCACGTCACGTCACGTCCATCAACATCACGGACGTGAGGCACAACTTCATCAAACGTGGGGTGAACGCCATCCTGCGCTGTTGGGGCTCCTGGAACTATGCGGAACTCATGTCCATGACTGTCATCTACGCTAATTTCCGAAGAAACTTCTCCACGAATGCCGTTATCCAGCAGTAAGCTAAATGGAGGAGATTCAAACAGAGAAAGCGGCGGAAACTGATTTCGAAGATTGGGTCCATAGCGCCCATCCGACCTTAAATGCAATGCGGTTAAAGCCTAGGGCAGTGATACGAATCTCCCGACCGTGGCACAATATCTGAAATTTTGCAACAAGACTGCAGTTTTCTGCCGCCCGCGTTCCACGTATTCCGTCGAGGTGAACAGCAAGTCGCCAGCGCGTTGGCTGCGGTATTTTCGAACCCCGGCCTCAGGCAAATCTTCTCTCTTGTTGGTTTCCATCACGGAAACGTTCCATTCAATTGTTTCCATTGAGACTTGTCGCAGGTCTTCCAAAGCCGCCATTGGGTCTGCCGCCTGCCCAACAGACGAACAGAACAAGGCCGCGGCTGCCACCAGCCCAGACGTTAGCAAGAAAACAATTTGTTTCACGACGGTCATCTTCCTGAATCACTTCAAGAATAGTGTGAGCCGCCAATCGGCGACGCACGTCGAGACAACCCAAGATGAATGAACGCGGCGAAAACATCGAAAACACGAGTTGTTGCCGGGGTTAACCGGATTCCTGGAATGCAATCGCAATCGTTCAGCCCACGGTACGCCTCAAATCGAGATACGTCAGCAAAAACAGCAAACAGGGCTGCGCCGCAAGCCAACGCGATACTTGAGCCAGGGTCTTTGAATAGCCAAATCGAAACTGTAGAAAGCCCTGCCAACTGCACGAAGAGCAACATTGGCGTGTGCTGGACACTGAAACACATCAAATCCGATAGCGCAGATGCCAGCTTCATTACGAAGATCACGCACACCGCCAATGCAACGAATTGGACAATGCACCAAATGGTCCGCTCCGCCATACCCGTTACTCACCCCACGCAAACTCTACTTCAACATCAGAGGGCAGCAACCCATGTTGGCACGGTTAGTAGTAACCTAACATCCTTTACGTTATGTCTTTAAATACAGAGTAGGTAACAACCACTAAACCTGAGAAGATGTTATCCAACATGCGCAGTAACAGGCACCGTCCGAACTATTGACAGCGGTACGTTGAGCCTGTGGTGTATTACTTCTCGCAATTCAACTTCGTCGTGCGAAGGAACTGGGAACGCTGTGGATTTCGCTAGAATCGTTGTCACGGAAATTCTGGCGAACCTCGATTGGGCACGTGCCGCTGGAGTACAGGCGTTAGCCGCCTGTTTGATGATATCCGACGGCTAACGCCTGTACTCCAACATTCTGTGAACAACGCTGGCGAAAGATCGACCAGAAGCAAACGCACAACTGCAGCGCGGTTGCAATTCGCTGCCTCGTATGTTGCCATATATGGAAATCTGTGTGTCTGTTCGGAGCTATTCATGAAACTTCTGTCGTCCGCTGTCCTTGCCTCTGCGTTTTTATTGGCCTTCAACGTTGCAACTGAAGCTGCCAGCAAGCCAAACGTGGTGATCGTCATCACTGACGACCAGGGCTATGGCGATCTGTCCTGCCATGGTAATCCGATTCTGAAGACGCCGGAAATTGACAAGCTGTATGAAAATTCTGTGCGTTTGAAGGACTATCACGTTTCGCCAACGTGTTCTCCAACGCGATCGGCTTTTCTGACGGGTCACTGGACCAACCGAACGGGCGTATGGCACACCATCATGGGTCGATCCATGCTTCGTGACAACGAAGTCACCATGGGTCAGGTGTTCAAAGCTGCCGGCTATGCAACCGGCATGTTTGGCAAGTGGCATCTGGGCGACAACTATCCATATCGCCCGGAAGATCGCGGCTACACAGAAGTGATGCGACACGGCGGCGGTGGAGTCGGCCAGACTCCTGACTACTGGGACAACGCCTACTTTGATGGAAGTTACTGGCACAATGGTACTCCAGAACCCGTCAAAGGATTCTGTACAGACGTGTTTTTTGATTATGCGAAGACTTTTATCAAGGCATCGAAAGACGAAGGCAAGCCGTTTCTGGCCTACATCGCGACGAATGCACCACATGGCCCGATGCATGCACCGGAAGAATTTGCACAACCGTATGCGGACGTGGGCAACGTTGGGCTTCAGCACTTCTTCGGCATGATCGCCAACATTGATGACAACGTTGGCAAGCTGCGAGCCTTTCTGGATCAGGAACAACTCACAGACAACACCATCTTTATCTTCACCACAGATAACGGTTCGTCATCCGGGTCAAAGACATTCAACGCTGGTATGCGAGACGGCAAGGGCAGCGAATATGACGGCGGACATCGCGTTCCGTTTTTTGTGCATTGGCCACAGGGCAAATTGCTGGGCGGTCGTGACATCACTCCGATTACGGCTCATGTTGACGTGTTGCCAACGCTCATCGATATGTGTGGCATCGCACCTCCGAAAGAAGTCAAATTTGACGGCGTCAGCCTGGCCGACCTTATGAATCCCGACATCGCCGTCAAGTGGACGGATCGCTTTGTGATTACCGATTCTCAGCGAGTGAAAGATCCGATCAAGTGGCGAAAGAGTGCGGTGATGACATCTGACTGGCGGCTAATCAACGGCAATGAACTATACGACATCGTTAACGACCCCGGCCAGACGAGCGACGTCGCGTCTGGCCATCCGGCGGTAGTTGAAATTCTCAGAAAGGCCTACGAACAATGGTGGGAAGAACTGCTGCCAACGTTCAGTAATGACACTGCGATTTATCTGGGCCACCCACTGGACAATCCCGCACGGTTAACGTCGCACGACTGGATCACAACCAGCTCAACACCGTGGAACCAGAGCCAGATTCGACAGGCGATGGCTGGAAAAGGCAACACGGGTTTCTGGAACGTGATGGTTCACGAAGACGGCGACTACGTAGTTCGTTTGCGCCGCTGGCCTGAAACAGCTGACATCGCCATTGATGCTACGCTGCCCGCCGGAGCCGCTGTTCCCGGAGCAAAGGCCTATCGCACGACGCCCGGCAAAGCCATCAATCCGGTGAAAGCGTCAATTGACATTGGTATCGCTTCCGCCGAAGCCGCCGTGAAACCCGGTGACAAAGAAGTAGTGTTCAATTTGGCCTTAAAAAAAGGCAAGACAAGAATGTCGGCCCTGTTCATAACAGCCGACGGCGAAGAATTCGGAGCCTACTATGCCTACGTCACAAAGAAGTGATCGCGATTCGGCAGTCGCGGCGTTGACCAAACGCTAACCGCTTGGATAACCCGCATAACGCGTGCGTTGTCGCACACATCGTTACGTATGCACTAAACCCAGGTGGAGTAACCCGCATATTCGGTTCCACAAAAAGGCCTCTACCAGGCTGCTGATTGACTGAGGGGCCACCAGTGGGCTAGGATTACCGATAGATGAACTGTTGAAGTCCCACCTGCGCGAGCATCCTCACTCCTTCCCGCTCGCAAAAATCTTTCCATGCGAGTACTACTATGCATGCCTCACATCGCAGTAAACGATCGTGTGTTTTTTGTGCTGCCATTGCCGTAGCCATCAGCATGGCGTCAGCAATCAGTGTGTCAGCGAGTGAACCTGGTTCGCTGGCTGCAAAGATCGACCAGACATTCAACGCAACAACCATAGGTCCCGTTGCCCCGCCGATTGATGACCTGACGTTTGTTCGACGTGTGTACCTGGACCTGCTGGGCCGAGTTCCATCCGTTGATGAAACTCGCCAGTTTCTGAGTGCCACCTCAGAGATTCGAAGAACTGAGTTGGTCGATACATTGCTGGCTTCAAATGAGTGCAACAGAAATCTTGCCACCAGGCTGCACGTCATGCTGATGGAACGCCGCGGCGGCAAACACGTGAAGGTCGATGAATTACAAAACTGGTTTTTGACATCGGTGGAAAAGAATAAGCCATTCAACCAACTTGCCGGCGAACTAATTGCTGCTGATACATCCGATGCGAATCGGCCATCGGCTGCCTTTGTTCTGGAACGCGACGCCGAACCAAACCTGCTGACTCGCGAAGTCAGCCGCATGTTTTTCGGTCGCGACATTCAGTGTGCTCAATGCCATGATCATCCCAACGTCGACGACTACAAACAGGAAGACTATTTCGGGCTGTATGCTTTCATGAGTCGGACAACTGTGTTTCAGCCGGACACAAAAAAACCAGCAACGCTTTCCGAAAGTGCGGACGGCCAGTTGCCGTTTAAGTCTGTGTTCACCGATCGAGAAGCCTTCACTTCACCGAGGATGTCGGGCGAGCCGGAACTGACCGAACCGGTCTTTGCTGCTGGCGATGAATACGCGATCAAGCCATCGAAAACCACGGCGGCCGTACCAAAGTACAGTCGTAGAACACGCCTGGCAGAACTTGTTGCCACCGGCGAAAACGATTACTTCCGCCGCAACATTGCCAATCGGCTGTGGGCGATGGTGATGGGGCAGGGCTTGGTGCAACCCGTTGACATGCACCATTGCATGAACCCACCATCACATCCGGAACTGATGACGTTGCTGGCCGGCGAATTCGCCGCGATGAACTTTCAGATCAAGCCATTTCTGCGAGAACTGCTGCTAACTGACGTCTACCAACGTTCACACCAGTTCACGGAAACACCGTCAGCCAATATTCAGCAACTGCAGGCCGCCATTGAACAACTAAAGCAGCAACGCGACGCGGCCAACCACGCTTCCTCCACCAAAGAAGCGGAAGCTCAGGAAGCTCTCGAGCAACTGGATGCTGTCATCGCTACTGCCGAACCAGTCCGAGCCGCATGGGCGAAGGCCCGTGCAGCGTCAGTGACCGCCGCCACTAAAAACGACGGAGCAGTCGCCGCAAAGCAAAGCAAAGCCACGGCCGTTACCGCCAAACAAAGTCTGGCCGCTAACCTTGCAGAATCACTGGCCAGCATTGATCGAGCATCCGAACTGCTCGGTTCACCAAAGGAACTGGCGACAGTATCCGCTACTCTGAAGGCAAAAACGGATACGGTAACAGCGGAATCGACCAAACTTCAGACCGAACTGGATGTCGCCGCCAAAGCAGTGTCAGCGGCTGAAGCAGCTTTAAAAGCGTCGCAGACCGCGGAACAAACTGAGTACCAAAAACTGACAGTCATGCTGGATCCGATGCGCCAACACCGTTCCGTCATGGTTGCGGCATGGCGTGCATCCGAACGAGCCTACGAGACGGTGACTCACGCGGACGAAGAAGTCGAGTACCTTCAGCAGCTTGTTGCCTGCAACGATACAGATTCCAAGCTGCCCGCCGTCTCCACAGAAATTTCGACGATCGCACGGTTGAAGCAGGCCAGCCTTGCTGCTGTGGTCACGATGGAAGCGGAAACCGAGGCGGCTGCAAAACAAATCGCCGAAGCACAACAAAACTACGAACAGACTGCACGGCAGGCCACAGAACTCACTGCCAAAATGGCGATTGCAACGGAGTCAGGTCAGCTGCTGTCAGAAGCAATTGCTCAGGCGAAGTCTGCGTCGGCCCTGCTAAAGGCTGACCGGCAGATCGCTCAAATCTCGGATGATTTGCAAAAGGCCGCTGGCAGAATCAACGGCACGATCGGCGAAACCAGGTCTCAGCTGGAAGCGAAAACGACTGACATGGCGACCGTGTCTCAGTCGCTCGCAGAACTTAACGCCGCCATGGCATCAGCGAAACAACAGGCCGATGTTGCCAGACTGAAGGCGACTACCGCTGAAACACAACTGACCGAACTTAATCAACAACTGACAAGTTTGCAGTCGGCGCTTGAGGAAGCAGAAAAGTATGTCATGCGGCAATCAACACGAAAGTTTCAACTGGCTACAGTTGAGGCAGTAACGCCGGAACAGTTGGCGTGGAGCATTCTGCAGTGTTCCGGCCATATCGATCGCCTGATCACGTCAGAGCTGGCCAAACTCAACAAAGAAAAACCTCTCGACGAAGCCGCAAAGACACCCGAAGCGTTGGAACAACGACTTCAGGACGCCAAAGCGGCTGCGGTTGTTTCGCTGACAAAAACGGCAGCCGGTATTGTGTCATTGTTTGCGGCTCAAACCGGCCAACCTCAGGACGACTTTTTCGCGACTGTGGATCAAGCCCTGTTTCTTGCCAATGGTGGCGAGATTCGCAGCTGGCTGGCACCGTCCGGTAAAAATCTCACTGCTCGGCTGCTGGCAATTGAATCCGCTGATCAGTTGGCGGAGGAACTCTACCTGTCCGCACTTGTTCGTAAACCAACGGCCGAAGAAACTCACGACGTCGCTGAGTATCTTAAGGTCCGCGGTGAACAGAAAAAAGAAGCCGTTCAGGAACTTGCCTGGGCGCTGATTACTTCGGCTGAATTCCGATTCCAATACTAAGTTCAAAAGGAGCAGGGCCATGAAAGCCAAAATCGCGTGCCCGACCGCAGAACACTCTTTTGCTCGGCGACAGTTTCTTCAGTCTGTGGCCGGAGGATTCGTGGTCGGCGGCCTGGGTGCACTGACAAACCCACTGGCGGCTGCCGAACTTCAGCGCAAGCAGATGCGCGTGTTGGTGATGTTTATGTCCGGTGGATTAAGCCAGTTGGAAAGCTGGGATCCGAAGCCAAAAACCGACACCGGCGGACCGTTTCGAGCCATACCGACGGCCGTGCCGGGTCTGCATATTTCCGAACTGCTACCCATGACGGCACTGCACATGGACAAGCTGGCATTGGTTCGCAGCATCGACACCAAGAATGGCGATCACGGCAAAGGCCGTTACCAGATGGAGTTTGGTCGCAATCAGATGCCCGGAATGGAATATCCACACATCGGCGCTGTGTGCGCGAAGGGCCTTGAGCGATCTGACAATCCGCTGCCAGGCCACATCACCATCGGCGGCGGTTCGCGGACACCGAACGCGGCTTATCTTGGGCCAAAATATGCGAGTGTCGGCATCAACGGAAAACCGCCAGCCAACTCGTCGCGTGCGGCCGACATGTCGGAAGAAGTCGACATTCTCCGAAATCAGTTTCGACAACGAACCAACGAACGCTTTTCTCAACAGCGACGAACGGCGAAGACAGATGTCTATACTCAAAGCTTTGAACAGGCTCGCCAGTTAATGGAGCGGCGGGATGTATTTGATGTCGAAAAAGAACCAGCATCGGAAAAAGAGCGATATGGTTCTTCCCAACTGGGGCAACACTGCCTGATGGCCCGGCGTTTGCTGGAAAACGGCATTCCTTTTGTGCAGGTGTCTCATTCCAACTACGATACGCACAACGAAAACTTCAACTTTCATCTGGAACAGCTGGGTGAATTCGACCGAGCGTTTTCGGCCCTGGTTGGCGATCTTCATCAACGTGGAATGCTGGAAACAACGCTGGTTGTAGTGATGTCTGAGTTCGGTCGCACACCAAACATTAATGCTCGCTATGGACGCGATCACTGGGGCAAAGCGTGGTCCGTTTGTGTGGGGGGAGCAAAGATTCAGCCGGGTGCCATCATCGGTGCCACCAACGCCAACGGCACGGAAGTTTCGGACCGACCGGTTAATCACGGCGATCTGTTCCACACGTACCTTTCCGCTGTCGGAGTCGATTCCGCCGCTTCATTCGACGTTGGCGGGCGCGAGCTACCAATTGCCGATCCTGCTCATTCACCGATCTCGGAGCTTATTTCCTAACGAGGCCAGGCCTCACCTCGGTTTTCGCCGCCGTTAGAAAATGCTCCGTTGTTGCTATGAGCAAAGTCAGCAGGATTGCAAGAAGTCTTGCCAGGAGACTCAAATCACCATGCTGCTCGACCCCAAACAAACCCATGTTGTGCACGAATGGAAACATGGTAAGCCCCTGATCGCCTGCCGCTTTGATCCCCTGGGGCGATTTCTGTTTTCCAGTTCAGAAGATTTCACCCTGCAACGCTGGGATCTTCAAAATGGCAACAAGTTTGCCTGGGAAGCTCATGAAAGCTGGGTGCGTGACTTTGCATTTTCGCCCGATGGTGAAACCATTATTTCGGCGGGCAGTGACGACCGGATAATTCTTTGGAAGACAGCAGCGGAAGCACCATCGCCCATAAAGGAAATTGTTGCTCATAAAGGCTGGGTGCGAACCGTGGCCGTGCAGTCGTCCACAGGCGTGATTGCTTCCGGCGGCAACGACAACCTTGTAAAGTTGTGGTCTGCTTCCGGCGAAGCGATCCGGCAATTGGAAGGCCACGAAGCTGATGTCTACAGCGTATTCTTTCATCCCACTGAAAACGTGCTGCTATCCGGCGACCTGATGGGCAAAGTGCATCAGTGGGACCTGTCTTCCGGCAAGTTGACAAGAACATTCGACGCGAAAGATCTGCACTCGTTCAACGCGGGTCAGAAAGTGAATTACGGCGGCGTGCGAGATATCGCTCTTCGCCCCGACAGCAATCTTCTGGCATTTACCGGACTTCACAAAGCCACCAATCCACTTGGAGCGGTGAACGAGCCGCTGATCATGCTGTTCAACTGGGAAACCGGTGAAAAAGTTCTTAATCAACCGGCCGATGGAGTGGTGGGAATTGGTTGGCGCACAAAGTTTCTTGCCGACGCAACCGAAGTGTGTGGGTCCGGCGGCAGCGGTGGGGGCTACCTGCTGTTTTTTAAACCGAGTGAAGAAAAACAATTCCACAAGCTGAAGCTTAAAGACACTATTCGCGACCTCGCTCTACATCCGGATGGCCTGCAAGTCGCGACTACTCATTTCGACGGTCATGTTCGTATTTGCCGGATGGCCGCGAAGTCAGCTTAGACAATCTTCTGCGCTGCGGCAGCAATTTTCTGCACTAACAATCGCTGTCGCGAGGTTATTCTCTCATCCGAAATAGAATTTCGTGACTGCTTTGGTACGAAGGTTAATCGGCAAAAACATTCAAGGTTGGGATTCCGGAACGCTGAGTCGTTCTTTTGTCGTTCGGCACGCGGGCGGTTGATGCCTAGGATGTGTTGCCTTGCAGCAGCCTGGCCTTCAATTCGGGCACGATACGAATCGTTCCGCGATTGTTTATGTTCAATTAGATCTCAACGCCGTTTTTTCGATGCCCGATCAAAATCAGTTTCTACATCAGTCATATCCCACCAGTCCTGCCATTGCACCGTCGTTTCATAAGCTGACCGTGAACGATGGGCAAAACAAGGACTTTTCCCGGCTGCACATGGATCTACAGGTCGACCATGTCATTCTGGTGCATGGCACGTTTATGGGCGACGATCCGTTTGCGATTGCCGAAACGCTGCGAGCAATCAGCGAAAGTGCTCCGGCTTTCAAAAAACCAATTGACGCTCTGGCGCTACGGATACAGCAGTATACGAAACCATTGACTGATCGCGTGACCGGCGATGTTGGTAATTACACGGCTGAATTTCGTGACGCGTTTCAACAGCTTGTTGGCGACGATCCTGCGGTGCATCTGATGAACCCAACGTGGTCTGGGCAAAATCATCATTTGGCTCGAGCCGACCTAGCCGTTCGTTTGATGTGTCTTCTGGATGATCTGCGGCCGGAACCACACCAGCGAGTTCTGTTATGGGGCCATTCACATGCCGGCAACGGATTTGCGATACTCAGCAATCTTTTGGCGAATGACCGAGCGGCCGTATCGCGTTTTTTCGACGCGGCTTCTATCTCTGAGCCCCACTGGCAGCGAGCGGCCAGCATTCTGCAGGATGCGCCATCGCCCCATCCATGGTCTCAGTCGCTGCTGATTGCCGCCTTTGGAACTCCTGTTCGCTACGGCTGGGATACTGGTGGTTACAACAAGCTGGTCCAGATCCTGCACCATCGAAACTATGACAAAGACAATCCGGTTGTCACTAAAACGTTGTACCCACCTTATTCGTTTGGCGATATGGTATCGGCCACCTACGGCGACTGGGTGCAGGCATTCGGCATCGCCGGTACAGACACGACTGTGCCCACGGCGGGAAAATCACTTGAGCAGCTGGCCAAAGTCCTGGAAGCCGGACTGACTGAGCCCGAACACGGTCTCGACACAAAGTTCATTCTTTCTTCGCGAGTTCGAAACGTGTGTGCTCGGTGGAAAACGGGTACTCGCTGCCACACAGACGGACTTAACCTGTTGGTGGAATACGAACCCAGCGGTCGATTATCGCTGGTGATCCCGATTGAAGAATCGTTGTTTGGGCATGCCGTGGCCACAGCCATCAACTGGCTTCCCGCACATGTTGCGATGGTAATGCAGGCCTTCGGTCGGGATTTTGCCCAATAGCGAATCAACAAATCCGTTGTACTCTGGTTATGTCACGTACGGGGACGTCCGACCTACCGCCGAAAGTGGCGCTCGAACAGGCAAGATTCTCGCGTTTCATCCGATGGCAGACACCGCGCGTCCGCTAACTGGCATTTGTTTGCGGAACCTGTGCTGCCCGAATTTTCGAACGACGAAGGAGATATGTCGACTTCGACTCAACCAACGCTGAAGGACAGTCTCAATGACATCATTGAGCTTCGACCATTCCCCGCCGCCGCCGCCAGTCAGCTGCTGATCGCCTGCGAAAAGAAGGACGTCGCTGCTCGTGAAATCACCAGCATCATCAAACACGATCCGGGCTGTCAATAAAGCTATTGCAAATCGCCAACAGCCCGCTTTACGGCTTTGCTGGAGAAATCCGATCGGTTGATCACGCGACGTTTGTACTGGGTATGCGTGCGCTGCGCAATCTGGTGATTTCAACGGCCGTTGGCGCTGTCTTCGGCAGTGGCGAACATATCACTGCACTGGCAAGGAGACGGCTTTGGATGCACTCACTAACGTGCGGATCCATCGCCAGAACGCTGGCAAAGACAATCGGCATGCGATCACCGGACGAAGCGTTTCTGGGTGGCATTGTCGATGATGTTGGCAAGCTGTTTTTCTATGATTTTCAACCGGAGATATACTCAAATCTGGCCACTAACTGTCAAAGTTCTCGCTGTGTCGCAGCGGAAATTGACGCTTTCGGAATCGGTCACACGCAAGTCGGTCACAAGTGTGGCCAGAACTGGGGCTGCCCCATGAAATCAACGACTTGATTTGTTTCCATCATGAACCGGAAGCCGCGGATTTCGGAGGAGACCTAATTAACACTGTGCCAGCTGCCAACCATCTATGCCATCTCTGGATCGCCAGCAACGAAAACACCACAGCAGCAAGTTCTGATATGCTGAACGCGATCAGGGTGGATTTTTCGCCCGATGAAATCCTGGAGTTTCAAACACAGACGCTGGCCGACGTCAGTGTAATTTGTGAGGCCTACACCCGCTGATGCTCAACACGGTCCCGGCAGAACCGGGCCACTTCATAGACTGCTGAAAGTGATGTACTGGCTGCTGACAGTGATCTCAGCGGGAACAATCGGTATGGTGTGGTCCAAGGCTGGAGCATCGCAGATGGCTTCTGCGTGATCGGCATTACGATGTCAACGGTTGGTTATGGCGAGACACACCAACTTTCTGCCGCCGGCCGGAGGTTCACGTCAGGGCTGATATTTGTCAGTCTGATCAGCATGACAGGCTGGACGGCCATCCTTACCAGCTTCATTGTGGAATGTGGCCTCGGCGGACATTTTCAACCCAGTAGAATAGCTGGAATAATTTCAACATTAACCGGTCACACGATTGTCTGCGGAAGTGGCTTAATGGCTAAGGCCGGATTGAGCGAATCGCCAGAAAACGCGCTAATGTGGTTGTGATCGATGTCGACGTGGTGCGTCTGGAAGAATTCCGAAAGAAATTCCGCACGGTCGCGACCATCGAAGGCGACGCCACCAACGAACTGAATCTGGCAAAGGCCAACATCGTTGAAGCGATATATGTTGTTCCGCCATGGAATCCGAACTGGATAAACTGCTGATCGGCATCACCTGCTATGACATGGGCGATGGTATTTCCGTAATCGCTCGATCCAATAACCCGGCCATTGCAAACCGTATGAGAAAAGCGGGTATCGACTAAGTTAATTCGCCCAATCAAATCGGCGGCGAACGCGCGACCGAACTGATTTTGGCATAGGTTTGTGTCAACACCATTGGTTGGGCCGACTGCTCGGGAACTACTTCTCTGGCGGAACAAAGCGATGCTGGCCTTTTCGTGATGCCTGCAAAGATTCCAGCGTGTCCTGTTCGACACCGGGATCACCCTGGGACGCCAGCCATCTGTCGAGCTCTGAAGACAGCAACTGGCGACGTTCAGCTAATGCCGTATCCGACGCAAGATTCTGCATTTCGTACGCATCTTCGGCCGTGTGATATAGCTGTTCGGCGGGCCGTGACATGTATCGCTTTACAAGCTTGTAGACGTCTGAATTCTGTTCCGACGCCCAAACCCATGTTCCCCAATAAGGGTTGTTCAGGTTGCCTTTGCCGTTGGTCCCCATCACGTGCTTTTCGATGTAAAGTTCGTCCGGTGTGAGATTTCGGATATAGCGATACTGTCCGTCGGTGATCGTGCGAATCGGATAAGCGGGGCCCTCCGGCAGGTTATTGTGAACCCCATAGACATACCTGCGATCGCTGGTGGAAGCACCTTCCAGAACCTTTCGAAAGCTGAGGCCACCAAATTGCTCCGATTTTAGATCAGCTCCGGCGATATCCAGCAATGTCGGAAGCACGTCGCAGTATTGCACCAGAGCATTCGTGCGATGACCGGCCTCAATTTTACCAGGCCACCTCGCAATTAGGGCCGTATGCAGACCCGTATCCCAGTTTGTCCACTTGCACCCGGGAAACTGCGAGCCCTGTTCTGAAGTAAACAATACAAGCGTGTTGCTGGCTTTGCCCGCCGTATTCAGAGCTTCCAGAATTTCACCAACCTGCCCATCCATATATGTAATTTCAGCAAGGTAGCGGCCAAAATCTTCCCGCGTGCGAGGCGTATCCGCGATATTTGGCGGTAGCTTAATCTTCTTCGGCGGATATGCAGATGCATCGCCCATCACCCACGGCACGTGCGGTTCAACCAATGCAACCACCAGGCAAAACGGTTGGCTGCTGAAAAAAAAATCGCTAACACCTGCGAGATCGTGAGAACGTGTGGGATCACGAACACAGTTCGGATCAAATCCCGGCACGTTTTCAAATGGAAACGCACTGTCGGGCTTCACGTGAACTTTGCCCGCGATGCCAACTCGGTAACCAAGCTTCTGCATATGCTGAGGCATGCTGGTGACTACAGGTCGGCTGGCCGAATGGTTCCAGGCACATCCGTTCTGCATCGGATACAGGCCCGTAAACAATTCAGCTCGACATGGCTGACACATCGCCGAACTTAGATACGCCTTATTGAATGTCAGGCTTTGAGCCGCCAGTGCATCGATGTTGGGCGTGATTGCGTTATGCCCGCCATAGACCGGAAGATCGTTATGGGTGCAGTCGTCGGCCATAATGATCAGCACATTTGGCTTCTCAGCCGACAACACGCTCGACGATGTAAACAGTCCGACGATTGCAGACAGCAGCATTAACAGACGCATACGTGTACCCAATCAAACCACGGCAGGAACGGTCCGTTTGCGTGCGACGACAAACCCGGTCACAGCACAAACAAAATGTCAGAAGTGTGGTGTCGAGTATAACGGTAAATCACACCAACCTGAACCGTGTAAACTATTTCAACGCCAGCGTTTGATCGTTTTCAACGACCGAAAATCCAGTTCGACAAACGGTCTCAACGACGGCCGCGTGGGAAACAGTTCCTGAAACTGTGGCTCGGCGTTGGTCAAACGACACGTCAGCGCTGGTCACGCCGGGCTGCGATGCCAACGCTTTTTCCAACTTGGAAGCGCAGCCGTTACACGTCATCCCATCAACAGTCAGCGTCATCGAATCTTCCGACGCGGTGGAGCGTAATCGCTTTCGTAACCAACTGCGGAAATCGTCGACCGCAAACCATACGATCATCGCTGCCAGCACTATGGCACTCGCAACTCGCCACCACGCGGACGTGTGATCGTGAGCATGCAACGCAGCGGCGGCGAATGGCAGTACGCTGTTAAACGCCAGGCCGGCTGCAAAACTTCCCGCGATGATCGTGCCAAGATAAACGATCAAGGTGCGGCCGCCCAGAGTTCTATAAACGGCCCCAAGCGTCGCGACATTCGTAGCTGGCCCGGCCATCAGAAAAACCAACGCTGCGCCAGAAGGCAGTCCAGCCGCTACAAGGGCCGCCGCTATGGGAACGGACGCCGTGGCGCACACGTACAGCGGCAGCGAAATCAACAGAGTGATCACCAACGCGCTGAACCCGCTCAGCAAAGGTATCTTCGACAACGAGTTCTCCGGAACCAGCCAGGTAATGCAGGCCGACACCAAAACACCAATAACCAGCCAACCCCAAATCGATTGGATCAGATCTACGGAATTATGGAGAAACCTTTGCCAGGCCGTACCGGTTGCATGAACGGTTGATGAAGTCGCGACTGTATCGTCAGTCATTGAATCCGGCCGCAGATCAGCCAGCCAGCCCCCTATCAATCCTGTCACAAGCGCCACGCCGACCTTCAGAATCGCGAACGGCCAACCCAGAAACGACGCACTCACAAGAATCGAATCCACACCCGTTTGAGGCGTGCTTATCAGAAAACCCACTGCTGCGCCGTTACTGGCTCCACTTTTTCGCAGACCCAGCCCCACGGGAATAACACCACACGAACACAGGGGCAAAGGAACTCCAACCAACACTGCTTTTAAAACGCCCATACGGCCATTCAGATGCTTCTTCATCCAGCCAGCCGGAATCAGCACGTTCATCAGCCCGGCCACGCTGGCTCCCAGTAGAAGCCAGGGTGCAAGTTCAAGCCAGATATCCCAGATAGCATCAACCATTCGAACGTCCACCGCAACAAAACAACTTTGGGGCACGAGGCATGTTACTTCCGCCGCGAAACGGCGACCATACAAACTTACGAAGTGCGGCCCGTGCCGTTCAGAATCGACGCTCCGGATCGTCACTCACTTACAATAAGGTTGACGCCATGCCATTCATCAATATCGAAGATATCACCGCTTTTGAACCTGTCCCCGGCTGTCGGCTGAGAACACCGCATGGTGAGAACCTGATGCTGTCACATGTCGAAATGGATGCGGAAGCCGTCATCCCGCTGCACCAGCATCCGCACGAACAGGGCGGCATCGTATTGAAGGGCCGTTTGGAACTGACGATCGGCGACGAAGTCCGAATTCTGGAAATGGGGCAGATGTACATTATTCCTCCCAACACTCCCCACAAAGCCGTCGCTAAGGATGGTCCCGCCGTCGCCCTGGACATCTTCAGCCCAATCAGAGAAGACTACGTCAAAAAAATGCAGCAGGCCGCTGAGCAGTAAGAAACGATTCCACTTGAACCGGGTTGCAGCATCTGCGCGAACTGTGATCAACCTGTTCGCGAACTTTCCGCCTGGTTCTACATTTCGGCCTTGATGGCCAGCAGTTGTTCTCGTTCGGGCATCGCTTTGTAGAACGGGTCGAGAGGGTAACAGCCGGACACGATTCCGTTACGAGGCGCAGTGGTGCAGTCGCTGAAGGTGCGGCAGATTTTTTTTCTCACCATCGGTTTGCCGTTCAACACGTCCGCCGGCAATTCCGGATAGGACAGCACCATGCGGCCAAGGCCCACTGAATCCGCCCAGCCCTGTCGCACAACGCCCTGTCCAACATTCGGCAACCATTCCTGCAGATACGAATAACCGGTGCCCACCACGATCATCGTCGGATGCAATTTCTTCAGTTCTGCGGTCGCGGCAATCTGGCGATGCACGCCAACCAAAGGATCTTCCGGTGGTTGGTAGCCATCAGAAGGTGGAAAAATCGCCGGTCGTTGAATGTGCGGATTGTAATACGGACTTCCGCAGGTGGTGCACAACAGATCAATGCCCAGTTGTTTCAGCAGCTCAACAAACTTTGAAGGTTCAGCCAGGTCAATTCCCTGCCCGGAACCGTCGCCGCCGAACGCATAAGGATACGGTGAAGTGGCCGAAGGCACCCCGATCCGTTCTTCGGTTTGGTCCGGCTGAAACGGAGTGAAATCAAAGACACTGGCACGCACCCCGATTTCAAGCCCCGGAGCTTCGGACCGGATACCCGCTACGATGTTCTTCAGAAAGCGAGTTCGGTTTTCAAAGCTGCCGCCGAACTCGCCCTCGCGATCATAACCCGACAGCAATTCGTGCCCCAGATATCCGTGACAGTGTTTCACATCGACCCATGAAAACCCGGCTTTCTGAGCCAGCACGCATGCGGCCACAAAGTCTTCGATCAGTTCTTTCAAGTCATCGTCGGACAGCAGCAGACTGTCATCGCTGATACCAAGTCGCGGGTCCAGCGTGGGATGCCGATAAGCGATTCGTGGCTCGGCCGTCTTTTGGCTGTTGGGACGCGCATAACGACCGGAATGAGTCACTTGCAGGCCAACGCACAGGTCATCCACACTGCCAAAGTGCTGGCTATGAGTATCCAGCAACTGCTTCCGGAGGCCTTCAATTTCGCTCAGGTTGGCATCGTTGATTAGCAGTTGATTCGGGTTGGCTCGACCATCGTGTCGCACTGCAACCGCTTCTCCGCCCCAAATCAGCTTTGCTCCGCTTAACCCAAAATTCATCCAGCGTCGACGAGTCAATTCCGTGGGCTTGCCATCGCTGGTGCCGTCCCAGCCTTCCATCGGCAAAATACAGAATCTGTTTCCGATCAGACCTGCCTTACTGACCAGCGGAGCGGCCAACACAGCACCACTGCCCGTTTCAACCTGTGCGTCGATTGGCAGTTCCAGCTGAAGCTCAGCAAGCCGTGCCTGAAATTGATCTATTGTTTTAAAGGACGAAATTCGTGGGTAAGCCATGCTTCTGTTTACTTGTCAACCGGATTTCAACGTCGTGGGAATTGCGTGAGCTGCCGCGATTGGATTCAACCTGCGTTTTTGTCGGATGTTATTGTCTCAATAATCCACCAAAGGCGATAGCAATTTTCAGAATGGAAGACCCACACGACTCGATGTCCGACATTGACTTATCACTGCCAGGAATCGTGGAGACTCTCTCAACAAAAATCAGGAACTCCTGGTTCTGAAAAACCACGTAACGGTTAGTCATTCTGCAATAAGAATCCGTTAATCAGCCGCGTGTACAGCCCGAATCCCCTTACGGAATTAGAAATGCGGGCTAAAACACCGAATGCATCAAATGAGGCGACGTTAGGACCGGCAGCGCAACCGTTTTCGGCTCGCTCATTTGTGGCAAGGCAGCGAGCCGAAAATCTCCCGCCGAAAAAAAAAGAATCTGCGACACCCGTGTGCTACATATGAGTTGAATAAACATGTCACGCCTGCAAAACATGTTCTGCGACAATTTCCCGGTTCGCAAAGCAAAAGTGGGTGGCAGTCAAACCGGGTTCTGCTTCTTTAGATTGTAGGACTTTCAAATGCAAAATCTGATAACTCTGGCATATCTTGACCCCGGTTCTGGCAGTATGTTGCTTCAGGCACTTGTCGGCGGTGCCGCCGGTATGATGGTTTTCGCAAGACACCTCTACCGCAGCTGGAAGTTCCGTAACGTGTTGAAATCTGACACGCCCAAAGTCGAATAGCTACGTTGCAGCATCCCATCCCTACGAACGATGACGTTCGCTCGCGAAGCTTTAACGCCGGGTCCTTTCGTGACCGCATTGGCCGAGTCTTCGAAGAAGACGGCGAAATCTATCGCGCTGTGACCGCAAAGGGCCTGCGAGAATGGGATTACGCCTCCTCTTTGAGCTTTGTGCAGAGTGCCATGCAGGCCGGAAGCATCGTTCAGACCAACGTAGAGTCCTCTGCGCAGATGCTGGAGAGTTTGAGCTCTGCCTGGGCCGGAATGCTACATCACGAACGAATTCCCATCGTTACGTATGCGTACGAATGGTCGTTCAGCATGTTGCGAGACGCCGCTTTGCTTCAGTTGAAGCTCATGCAACAGGCTCTGGCGGAAGATGCGATTTTCAAAGACGCTACGCCTTTCAACATTCAATTCCGCGGTACTCAACCAATCTTCATCGATACGCCATCGATTGTACAATTACAGCCGGGCGGCCTTTGGGACGGTTATCGGCAGTTCTGTCAGATGTTTCTGTACCCGTTGATGCTGCAGGCCTATCGCGGTGTAGATTTTCAGCCGTTTCTGCGAGGCCGACTGGATGGTATTTCGCCGCAGCAGTTTAACGCTCTGATCTCATTTCGAGACCTGTTTCGCAAAGGCGTATTGGCACATGTGTTCCTGCATTCGAAAATGCGGCGGTCACAGGAGCCTACTTCCAAAGAGCGAATCGACGATTCACTACGAGAAAGCGGTTTCCAGAAAGAATTAATTCAAAACAACGTCAGCGGGCTGACTAAACTGATTCAAAAGCTGAACTGGGCTCCGAAAGCATCAACCTGGTCAGACTATGACGCTGAGTCCGATCCTGTGCGACTGGACGCGGCCGCGAAAGAATCGTTTGTCAGCGAAGTTGTTGCGTCAAGCCAGTGGCAACAGACGTGGGACATTGGTTGTAACCTGGGACGATATTCACGGATTGCGGCCAAACATTCCGATCTTGTTGTAGCCTTGGATTCCGATCATCTGACAATCGACCGGCTGTACAAAGCCCTGCAGCAGGAAGGCCTCAAAAATATTACTCCGCTGGTTTACGACCCGGCCGACCCGTCGCCGAATCTGGGCTGGCGGTGCCTGGAACGTGTGCGTTTTGCAGACCGAGGCCAACCAGACCTGATTTTGTTTCTTGCCGTCATTCATCACCTTGTGTTCAGCGGAAATCTGTTGTTGCACGATCTGATCGACTGGCTGGCCGAACAGAATTCTGCAGTAGTAATCGAGTTTGTCGACCGAACGGACCCTCAGGTAAAATCCCTGCTGGCAAATCGTGAGGACGTATTTGTGGATTACTCGCGCGAAGCATTCGAGGCCTGCATGAAACGCAGATTCGACATTTGCCGGACGCTGCAACTTCCTTCCGGCACGCGGACTCTCATGTTTGTAAAGCCCCGAAATTAGCCACCGACCATGGAACACGGGCCATCCCCGTCTGCCGACAAACTACTGGTGAAGCCGCAGGAACCGGCTGAAGTCGGCGTGCGAGACAGAACCGCGCAGCCCCAACAAAAACCGGCGACTACGCCGCCTGTCACACAACTTCTGCACCTGTTCGGCCTGAGTGCACTGGCCTTCGCTCAGCCAGTTCTTGGACGACTTGGCGGTAACAGCCCCTACCTGGAAATGGAACGTTTCGGAAGTGCGACACTGTGGATCATGCTGGGTATCATTCTGACCGGGGTGCCAATGCTGCTGTTCACTGTTGTGCAGGTCGCCAGCGCGATGAACGCCCGAGTTGGCAAAGCCGTTTACTCTGTCTTTGTTTTTGTACTAATTACGCTCTTGATCCAGTTGTTCATGAACTGGACATCGGCGTACTTCGCCCTAAAGTCTCAGGGCATTCCAGACGTCGCGTTACTGTTCGTTTCTTCAATCCTGGGCTTACTGTTTGTTGTCGTGTATCGTCGCCGCGAGACTGTGTCACAGTGCGTCACGTTCGCTTCGCTTTCGGCATTGGCCGTGCCAGTTTCGTTTGTCACCTCGTCACAGATGCAGGCGTTCTTGTACCCGAAGGCGGGGCCTGCCCATGTTGTAACGTCTCGTTGCGAGAATCCAGTTCCCGTCGTGATGATTATTTTCGACGGTTTGAATGGCATGGCACTGCTTGATGAGCGACTTGAACTGGATGCTGTTCGCTATCCCGGATTTGCTCGCCTCGCTGCATCCAGCACGTGGTATCGAAATACATCAACGGTGCACTACCGAACTGACAACGCTGTTCCTGCGATTCTGACAGGCTGCATTCCGCCGGACAATCTGCTGCCGACCGAGGAATCCTATCCGGACAATCTGTTCCGCCGAATCTACGACTCGGAACAATACGATCTAACGGTGTTTGAACCGTTTACTCGCCTGTGTCCAGCAGAAATTTCTCCGGAACCAGACCCCGTTGATTTGGTCAGCCAACAGTTGTCGTTGATCAGCACACTGGTTCTGGTTTATCTGGACAACACGTTACCCGACGAATTTTCATACGTCGATGCGATTACTCCGCTGCCCTGGTTTGGTCTACGAGACAAACCGCTATTTAACGAAGAGACATCCATCGGCCTGGTAGGCTACGGCTGGGATACTCAACGAAAACACCAGCTTGAACATTTCCGGAAGTGCCTTGTCCCTTCTGAAAAGCCTACGTTTCGTTTTTTGCATGTGGTGTTGCCTCATTATCCGTGGTGCTACCTGCCTTCCGGGAAATCCTATGGAAACCTGAGAGCCGTTGACATACCGGTCGGTGCTCATGGAGCCCTTGGGGAAGACTGGGGCCCCGACGAACTGGCCAGCGACCAGGCGTGGCAACGTTATCTGCTGCAACTGGGATTCGCTGACACTTATCTAGGGCAGATTCTGGACCAGCTTGAATCAGAAAAACTGCTGGATGAGTCGCTGATGATTGTGGTCGCTGACCACGGCGCCGCTTTCAAAGCAAATACAAGCCGACGTGTGCCGACGGCAGACACACTCGAAGACCTGATGCCCGTCCCTTTGTTTGTGAAGCTGCCCGGGCAGCAATCCGGCAGTGTGTCTGACAGAAATGTTGAGACGATTGACGTCTTCCCAACCATTGCAGACGTGCTGCAGATGTCTCCGGACATTTCGGTTGACGGAAGTTCGTTAATTGATGAGCGACAGCCGTCGCGGCTCCGCAAACACCTGGTCGGCGTCGGCGGCCCCGTCATCGTGGAACCCGATTTTCCGAAACGATTCGACTATGCCCGACGAGCCACCCAACGCTTTGGATCGGGAAACAGCGACAAGCTAATTACTTCGCTGAATGTTCTGCCCGAACTGATCGGCCAAAGCATTTTAGACCTTTCGATATCCGATCAGCCGGGTGTTAACCTTGAGGTCTACACCGGCATCGACGGCCGTGTGACTGCCACTGACTCCTTCGTCCCCTGTTTCTTTAACGGCATCGTGCTGAACAACAAGACAACACTTCCCGTTTTTCTGGCTGTCGCTGTCAATGGGAAGATTTGTGCGACAACAAGAACATTCCGCGATCCGCTGGTTGACCACTGCTGGGCCGCAATGTCACCGGAATCTGCATTTCAAATCGGAGACAATGATATCTCGGTCTTTGAAGTGCAGACGGTATCAGAACAGGTGGTTCTGAAAAAATGCCACGTCGAAAAAATATAGTTCTTCGTAGGCTCAGACGTCACCAGGCTGGCGAATCATGATTGGCTAAGAAGCCATTTACTGAGCCGAGGCATCCAGTTCTGAAAGCTTCAAACGCACACTTAGAATGTACGGCTGCTGACCTGCTGACCAATGACCATAAGTTGTGGTGACGATCGTTCCATCCGGAAGCACTTCGACTCCCGGATAAGCACAGTCCGCACCTTTCCTGTTATCTTTGAGCCGCACAACATACTGACCTTCTTTGCCGTCAACAAGGTCCTGATAAGTGCCAACCCAGCCGACCCAATCGCCTTCGTGTTCTGGCTTTGTGAGCCCTTTAGGCTGAAGGCTGCGAAACGAAATAAACAGGCGACCATCCGGCAGGTATTTTCCCGTGTGCCGATCGCCGTTCAAAGACGCTGGCATGTCGCGATGGTTTGACCATGTCTTCGCTTCGTCGTCGCTAAAAATGATCTGCGAATTGTGCTGACGACTGTTTTCTCGCAGCAGTACTGCCAACTGTTTTCCGTCGGGCGATCGCAGAATGCCGGGCTCACAAATGTGATGAGTGGATGACCTATCGACAACATCAGGAAAGCTCCATGTCAATCCGCCATCTGTAGACAACGTCTGGTACAGCGTGAAAGTTCGAGGCTGGACTCCATCTGGCTTGCCAGTAAAAAAACGTCCGTCATCATGAAACATAGCAAGGTAGTGGCCATCGCCCGTCTTCAGGCCTGCAACACAGCCCATATTAACAATGCCTCCCCAGTCACCAATCGGCTCCAGTTCGGACCAGGTGGATCCATCGTCTTCCGTCACTGCCATTCGACATGGATACAAACCGGAAAACATGATGATTCGTTTTTTTCCCTCGGTACCATAAACACGATGCAGTGTTGGGACTTCCCTGGACGTCGCCCAACTGGCGGGTGTCGGCAGGCGTTCGCTCCAGGTTAGCCCGCCATCCTTTGATCGTTTGTAAACGATCGGACCACGCCCGTGTCCCTTCGGATAGACACACAACATCGTGTGGCCATCTTCCAACAGAACGGTCGTTGGGTGCCCGAGATACTGCCCCGCTTCGTGATCGACGACGACCTGACGATACGACTGATCATTCAAGTCTATATAGGGAATGCTGTACGGACGATCCGCAGCGACGACCACTGAAGAAATGAATAACACCAGAATGAGCGAGAAGGACAAGCGTTGCATGGTGGGCTTCTGTATTGAGGCTGGGCGAAAAACATTCACAAAGGCATCAAGGGGATTCGGAAGTTACTTGCCGGGTATCTGTCGCGGCTTTATTTCAGCACGGTCGCCATCCAACGCCTTAATGGGAAAGATGCTGGACGTGTTGTGTTGCTGATCCATCAGGTGTTCCAGCTGATTCAACAGGTCGCGATGTTCAGCAGCCACGTCTTTTCGTTCGCTGATATCATCTGCCAGATTGTAGAGCTCCGTCTTGATGCGGCCCTTCGCCAGATTCTGCCGCACAGCCTTCCAATCGCCCACGCGAACTGTCTGTTGTCCGCCATAGCCGGAAAATTCACGGTATAGAAATGTACGTTCCGGCTGCTTCTGCCCCAGTAACGTGGGCAGGAAGTTTATGCCATCAATGCCTTTAGGAACTTTGCCCGCAGCACCAGCGGCCGCCATCAATGTGGGCAGCCAGTCTTCAAAGCCACTCACCCGATCCTGTTCAGATCCTGCCTTTATTTTTCCTGGCCAGCGAACCAACGTGGGTACTCGAACGCCGCCTTCATACAACGAACCTTTCAGGCCGCGCAGTTCGCCCACGCTTTGGAAGAACTTGAAGTCGACTTCTTTGTCAAGATGCGTTGTGCCATTATCTGAACTAAAAACAACCAGTGTGTTGTCGGCAAGTCCCAGTTCGTCCAGCTGGTTCAACACGTTGCCGACATACTTATCCATCCGGCTAATCATAGCGGCATACGCGGCTCGCGGGGTAAAGTGCGGCGTGTATCCATAGCCACCTTCTTTAGTAAACGGCGGATCGGTCCAGCCGAGTTCGTGATAGGGTTTCAGGTCTGCATCTGGCACATGCAGAGCGACGTGAGGTATGACGGTTGGGTAGTAGCAAAAGAAGGCTTCTTCTTTATTGGCACGAATGAATTCCAACACTTGAGCATTAATACGGTCGGGCGCGTAATCTGTGCCCTTGAACTGATCATAGCTGGCTGGCACCGTTTTATCGTCGCCTAATGCGAAGTCAGCATGGCCATCCACCGGCGGGTTATTGTTGAGTTCAACATGAGCACGATCACGGCGAAGATAAGACGGGTAATAACTGTGAGCGTGAGACTGGCACAGGTAGCCGAAAAAGCGGTCGAAGCCCTGATCCAGTGGATGCCCGCACGAATTCGGGCCACCCAGTCCCCACTTGCCGAAAGCTCCGGTAACGTAACCTTCCGCCTGCATGAGTTCGCCGATGGTGACTTCGTAATCAGGAATCGGTTCCTGACCTTCCGGAGGCGTCGCTTTGTTGCTGCGGATATACGCGTGCCCTGGATGTTTACCCGTCATCAGCACGCATCGCGACGGTGCACAAACGGCGTTGCCACAGTAGTGCTGCGTCAGTTTCATGCCTTGTTCAGCAAGCCGATCCAGATTTGGTGTCTTAATCAGCTTCTGCCCAAAACAACCCAGTTCACGGTAGCCCAGATCGTCGGCAAGAATAAACACCACGTTCGGCTTTTCAGCCGCTCTTACAACGCTGGAAGACACCACCAACAGCAACAAGGCAAACAGAAGACGTGCAGGGCTCACCATTTTACTGCTCCGTGTGCGTGTAACTGTTTCTTCAGCCGAGTTGACTGGAAAATCCGATATCACTGTGTTTCAAGCAAGCTTTCAGGCGAAAGCAGTTCCTCGCAGGAAAAGCAGCGGCCTACAGAACCAATCCACGTCGACCGCCGATACTCAATCACCCCTGCCGCATTAGGTGGTGCGGCAGCACGATTTACTACCGCAAAAATCGCTTCGCATTGGCGAACGTCTTCGGGTCTTTTTCTTCAAGTGTTTTCAGATGCTCGGCCGCTTCCAGTGCATATGCCGGCACATCGCTGGCACCTTCCTCTACGTCTTTGTTGCAATAGAAGAAATAACGCACGATGGCTCGTTTGATGGACGGGATGTCGAATTCCTCTTTGTCGTACATTTCCATCAGCCTGTCCTGCACACCCCAGTCTTTCCAGCGAGCGAGGTCCGCTATAACAAGGTCTGACAGTTCGGGGCGATCCAGCAACATGCGAAGAGACTGCTTTAACCGATCTTTGCTGATCCGATCAGGTTCGTACGTCCACATAAATCGCAAGGTCTGCATGGTGGCATAAACTTCGCTAAATGGCAGCTTCACCTCTTCGCCATCTTTATTGACGTAGGTGGTCGATAGCATTTTGTTCTTTTCAAGAACTTCCAGTCCCTTTTCACCGGCGATGATCAGATAGCCAGACATCACGCCTTCAATACCAAGTCGAAAATCCGAATCCGGCAGCAGAATTTTCTGCTTCATTGCTTCCGCATCTTCTTCCTGACCGCAAAGCCCCAGCAGCAAACCATACAGGCCGATGCGAGTTACGGGCGTTTCTGTATCAACAACCCACTGTCGCAGTTTTTCACGAGGCATCCGGTCGCTCAGCGGCTTAATCACTTCATACGGAGCTGACGCAAATTCGGCATAGGCATCATTGGCAACCGTTAGTTCCGGGTGCTGCAGAAAATCCAGAAAGTAAGCGAGCCGTTCGATCTTCGCGGCTTCTTCAGTAGCCGGCATCGGCAGCTCAGACACGTACTTCCACGAAGACTTCGTTGCTTCGTTAGGCACGCTCCAGTCGACCAGCTTTATGTCCGGCCCCATTAGAATGTAAAGAGCATCCTGTTTTCCGGCGATGTACTGAGGCAGTTCCAGTTCTTCATTCAGCTTGAAGATGTCGCCCTGCGACTTACCGATCTCGACAATCTTGAATTTGGCTGTCCCGGCAGAATCGTTGGTTGGCTTTTCGCCGCCGATCCATTGGCCCAGCAGCAGGTGGTTAACCTGTCCAACCTGTTCCGCCATGGTCAGCGACGGGGCATCACAAAATGGACACCAGTTGGCAACAATGTTGGTGGCGAAACTCGCCAACGACAACAACACAACGGCAGGAAGAGCGGGAAGAGCGGGAATTTTCATGGCAAATCCGAACGGCTGGTAATCACTTCAGAACGCGGGCATCTTTGATACGGTACAGCTGAAACAGCTCTGTGTCATCCGCTTCGGGGTCTATTTGGAACACACCTTCCACATCGAATGCTTTCGCCTCGATGTAGTCCGTTGTTTCTCCTTCGGCCAAGCCGACTTCAAGAATGTCATAGACCAGCGGATCGCGTCCGAAGCAGCAGATACTGTTGTCCCGAGCTAGTGCGAACCCGGTCAAGCCGGTCGCCTCAAACGTGGGATACATGAATCCGCGCAGACGAACCCGTTTTCCATTCAGGTCTTTCAGCCATTGAGGAAAATGGTCCACCGCATTGGCGGGAACCGGTTCCATGTTTAGAACCTTCAACAGGTCAATGTCGTCGTAACTGATTCTCAGAGCCTTTTGTTCGCCTTCTGTCTGAAAGCGTTTTTCCGGAATCAATAGACTGATTTCTCGGGGCTCGGTAGCAGTGGTTGAACCTGCTGGCAGAAGATCACCTGCAACGGCTGCCAATGGCTTTTCCGGCATTCCGGTCGTCTCGGCAGATGTCAGCTTGATACCCGGTTGGCCGCTGTCCGTGCCAGCCGCCGCGACAACGGTTTCCGCTACATTGCCTGCCCCTTCATTCGTCGCTGTTGGTGAAGGTTCGCCTGTTGACGAAATTTCATCTGCAGCGGCCGGGGTTCTGGCAGAAGGCTTACCTGCAGCGCCGTCCGGAGCAGCATCTGCGGCTGAAATCTGACTCGGTTTTGCTTTGATCGCCGCCTGATCAGCATCAACAGTCGCAGTCGCAGTCGATTCGTCAGCGGCTGGCGGTGACGGCAAAGAAGCGTATTCGATGTATGCAGCAGACTCAGAACAGCCTGCCAGAAACAGACAGCCGCCCAGCCCTGCGATGATCAATCGAATTGAACCAAACCTGAAGACATCCATTTCCTGCTTCTCCTGAAATTGAGTGTCTCCACACGATCCCGTTCTGCAGGAGCAACCCTCGCCGCTTCTCAGAATATCGTGGGAGCACGTTCTACTATTTTTGCGTCGACCGTATAAACCGGCTCGCCTTCGCCCGCATTTACGTTCGCATTTAAAATACCCGCAACTGCTACCAATGTGTTCGGAAACGCTCGGGTGGTCAGGCCATCTGCCATCTTCACAACCATCATGTCAAACGGCTGCGGTTCACCACCAAAACAACATTCTCCGTTATCTTTCAGGAAGACAAACTCCCTCAAACCTTCTGACTGGCGAGTCTGCCACATGTATCCTTTAAGATAAACCTGAGTACCAATCAGTGGTGCCACGTCCGGGTGAATTCGCCTGGCGCCACCAAAATAGACAAACTCCTTCTTGGAGATTTCGTTCGGAAAATTCACTCGAGCATAACCTGGCGGACACTCGTTTTCATACGCTCGAGCCATCTGCGCTGAACCCAACCCCAGGCACAACATCGAAAGAATCGCTCCCGCCAGAGCAAACCCTTTTCCCTTTACCAAGCCTCCAGCGGAGTGAATCCGCACGACGGCCGCTATTCCGACAACCGCCCCCACTACCGCCAGGCCAATGCCAAAAACACCAGTAAACGCGGTCAGACTGGCAATTCCAAGCACCAGCGCTACGGGACCCCAAGGCGAAACCGGCGTATAGCCAAATTCGTCATAATCAGCATCGGGAGCCCATGTTGAATTGGTAGTTTGTGACATCGTTCCAGCGGGCTTAGACGTTGGTGGATTGAGTGTTTGTTCAGACATTGTTTAATTCCCAGCCAACCAAAATAACATAAACCGTTGGCAGCACGAGTCTTGCGAACTCTAATGCGTCGATAAAGACCCACACGGCGGCTCGGAAACAAAGCTTCCCGGACCAGCCTATGATACGCTCGTTTTCCAACATTCGATAGCAAAAACAGCCGGAATCAACGCTTCCGAACAGCGGCAACCGCAAGCCGTATCCCACTCGCCTGCTTTGCACTGAGGGGGAAGTTGCCCGCCAGCCGTTCCGAATTCTGCGGCTTACGATGCTAGACGCCTGCTCACCAAAACAGGACCGCTCTGGAAGCGGTCCAAAAAAAACTCCGGCAAACTTCACCATTCAAGCACGACGCGTGACCGAGTGGATTTTGCTATGGCTGCATTCACTTGCGCGCGTCGCGGGCTTCAAAATTTGCGATTTCAGGACCAGCTCTGGCCATCTATGGACCGGTGAATAACAGGGATTCCAATGCATACAAGATTGCTAGAAAGTGTGCACCGTGTCACATCTGAGCGAATCAGCACAAGGCCGCCTGATTGCTTTTGACGACTGTGAAGAATGCAAATACCTTCTCTCGCTGTCAACGGCACAGCCTGCCGCGCTCTCAACTCGGAATGTGTTTTGCGGTCGACTTATCTTAGTATCGGCTGACACGCGGTGGATACCATTCGGTCGTTTTTTGCCCACGGCTAACAGCTGGATCAGTCAAATCACACGGCACACTATCTCTGGCAGCACTGCTGATCGTTGCTGCGGTATTTTCGGCGGCGGGCAGTCTTCTAGAGAAACGACCGCTCAGGACAACAAACCTGTTCCTCCCGAAAACGACAAGGCTGAACATCGAGAATTCATGCGCGGCAAGTTGTCGATGGCGCAGAAAATTATTGAAGGTATTGCCACGGAAGACTTCGACATGATCAAACAGGGAGGTCTCGAACTGGTTTCCATCGCCGAATCTGCCGCGTGGAAGTCGACTCGAGATCCCATCTATCAATATTACAGTGCCAACTTTGAACAGGCAGCGAAATCACTCATTGACGCGGCGAAGTCCAAAAGCGTTGAAAAGGCCACGTTCGCCTATGTGCATGTGAACTTTTCGTGCACCACCTGTCACCAGCACGTTCAAAGGAACCGTGTGTCTGGCTAGTTAGTGCAGCACGCACTATAAATTAGGCGATACAAATCAACGCGAGATTGGCCACTAACCCGAATCACGGAGCGGTGCGCGACAGAAAAGCATTGCCGATTAGCAATTGCGACCGCTTCGCTTGGCCGGGCCGTCCGAAGCGGTCGTCTGCCGACCTGGATTGATGCACGAAATAACGCAACCTGCTAGTCGCGAAACGACTTGATTCCCTGCTTTGCTCGTTGCAGCGAAACAGTAGTCACATCGAGCCCAAATTCTCGGGCGACTTCAGCGTCCGACACTTTACCAAGCCGCTTTAGCATCTTCGCAGTCCATGGTGCGTTGAACTGCTTCTGAAAAGGAGGAATTCCCAGCGACTCTCGCTTGCTGCGAACGTGCCGACGGCCTCGACCTGTTACTTTGGAAACATGCGTGTCTGCAAAGCGGCCCAGCATTGCAAGTTCCGCTTTTCCCCAAGGCTTGCGGGGTTCGTAACCACTTGCCGACGGATCAATTCCGAGCGAATGTCGCTTTGAACTGACGACTTCGGCGGACACGTCCAGCAGAGCAGCTAGTTTAGCGTCAGGCATTGTGCCGATCTTCTTCAGATCAGCCGCTCGCCAAGTGTATTTATTGTCCGACCACGACAGGCCGAAAGCCGGAATCCCAAGTCGGGCGCGCTTCATGTAAACAGAAGTAGACGCCAGGCCCAGCTTGGCAGCCACTTGCTGATCGGACATTGTGCCCAACATTTTGATCTTAGCGTCCGTCCATTTCACTCGCTGAAAAGTTGGAATTCCGCGACTGATTCGTTCTTTGCGCAGCACACTGGCGGCAACGCCGGAAAGTTCAGCCAGTTCTGTGTCTGGAATTTTTCCCAGCTTGCTTATCACGGTACGTGGTAGTGTGTCAGCTTTTGAAGCAGCGGCTTTTGGCGCTGGCGACTTTGATACTGCTGCCTTCGTCTTCGTGGCTTTGGACTTAGTAGCCTTGACGACTTCGGATGTTTGTTTCTTGACCGGTTTGGTGGTCGTTTTTTTTGCCATGGCAACTTCTCTCGAATCTTTTTACGCAACAGACAGTAAATTAGAAAAAACAGGTGCCACGTTCCGGCGGACACGCTTACTGTCAGACCTGACACATGTGCTGTGTGTCTTAGATGAAAGCTATCCTAATCTGGTTTGAGCGACCTGATGTAACGAGACCTCATAAATTTTCCAGAATACCTAACTGCCACTCAACCATCGGATGGCACCACGCTGGATGGGAACTACCGTTTTGCCAGCTGGAAACTGGTAATATACTCAAGGGGCACCACTTCCGACGGGCAATCATGTGCCATCCACTGGAACGCATCGAAGTTTCAGTTGCCGCCCAAAATAGTCTTCGACAACAGAACATCCGTCAGACTTTTCCGGCGTTCGGCAAAAGCAACTTCTCGACACGGAAGTTAACTGGCGGGGGAACCCCTCGCGTTTGGGATTCTGCTAGCCCCCTGAGTCCCGCGGTTGTTGGCCACCTGGCAACGGCAACAACACTCACGCCTTTAGAATTTTCCGATCCGTCGCTCAAGCTTTGAAATTGCAATAAACGATGTTGTGACTTCCGGAAAGGTTACTGTTTGCCGCAGGTTTGTCGGCCCTGAAAAGTCTGGAAAGGTCACCATGCCAGACCGCGAAACGTTCACGCCATGAACTCATGCGCTGACCAGTCTTAGCCCGCATCGAATTGCAGAACCCCACTGCCCGGGCTGTGGTTTGCAACATCGACTTCACGGCTAAGGTTGGCAAACTTCTCGATTGACTGAAGTCTCTGCCTGAAACCGAACTCATTGCAACAACGGTTGATTCGACGCGACGGCGGGAACTGTTAAGATCGCACGACAATCGTGTAACGCGATGTCTGTTGTGCAGTCCTGCATCGTTTTCTGATCAATGAAGGCGTTCCGTCATGAATCGTTTTTCCCGTCTTTTCTCGCTGTTGCTTGTCGGCACATCACTCCAGTCCATAGTCCAGTCGGAAGATTCCATGCCGAAAAAGATTCGTTCCGTTGAAGGCATTACCGAGTACGAACTCGATAACGGCCTGAAGATATTGCTGTTTCCTGACGTTTCTCGGCCAACCGTCACAGTTAACCTGACGGTGTTTGTTGGTTCTCGCCATGAAGGCTACGGCGAAGCCGGAATGGCCCACCTTCTGGAACACATGGTGTTTAAAGGAACGCCTACGTATCCAGACATCCCGAATCTGCTTAAGGAACGGGGCGCTCGCTTTAATGGAACGACATGGCTGGACCGCACTAACTATTACGAAACCATGGCCGCCAGCGATGACAACATGGAACTTGCGATTCGCCTGGAAGCTGATCGGATGATCAACAGTTTCATCAAAGGCGAAGACCTTGCGTCAGAAATGACCGTCGTGCGAAACGAATTTGAGCAGGGTGAAAACAGTGTTCAACGAGTGATGATGCAGAAGATGATCGGAGCTGCGTTCGAATGGCACAACTATGGTAAATCAACAATCGGTAACCGAGCCGACATTGAACGTGTTCCGGTCGAAAGTCTGAAACGTTTTTACCAACGATTCTACCAGCCCGACAATGCCATGCTGATTGTTGCCGGAAAGTTCGACACCGATAAAGCACTGGCCTTTTCCCAGAAATACTTCGGCGCGATTCCTCGACCGGAACGCCAGTTGGATCAAACCTACACCGAAGAACCCGCTCAGGACGGCGATCGTTTGGTCACCGTGCGGCGAGTCGGTGATGTGCCGATGGCAGGCCTCACGTATCACATTCCTTCCGGCGGGCACCCTGACTATGCGGCCGTGAATGTGATGGCAACAATTATCAGTTCTGAACCGTCCGGTCGGTTGTACGATTCGCTGGTGAAGAAGCGACAGGCCGCGTCAGTTTCCGGCACCACGTTCGCTTTGCACGATCCAGGCATCATGCTGTATATGGCCGAAGCGGCTCAAGGCATCGATGCGGTGGAACTGCTGCAATACATGATCGACGCCGTTGAAGATGGACCGGCATTCAGCGAACAGGAAGTCGAACGAGCTCGACAGCAGTTGCTGAAGCAGCGCGAACTCAGCGTAGCGAATTCAACAGGCGTCGCCATCGGACTTAGTGACTGGGCGGCTCAGGGCGACTGGCGATTGTTCTTCCTCTTCCGCGACCGTCTCGAAAAAATAACGGTCGAAGACGTGAATCGAGTCGCCGATAAATATCTGGTTCGCAACAACCGCACCGCGGGGCTGTTTGAACCAACGGTCGGTGCCGAACGAGTAACAATACCGCCAAATCCGAATCTTGCCGAGATGATCGGCGATTACCAGGGTCGCGAACAGATTGCTCAGGGAGAAGACTTCGATCCGTCGCCACTCGCCATCGAATCGCGATTGACGCGAACCACGCTCAATGACGGAAAGATGAAGGTTTCGATTCTGCCCAAGAAAACTCGAGGCGAAACCGTCAACCTGCGACTGACCATGCGATATGGAAACCTCAACGACATGAAAGGCAAAGCTACGGCGGCCGAAATGCTGCCCGCCATGCTTTCACGCGGGACCAGGGATTTAAGTCGCCAGGATATCGAAGATGAGCTGGACAAATATCGAGCTCAAGTCAGTATTAGCGGCGGTGTCGGACGAATCACTGTCAGCCTGCAGACTCTGCGAAGCAACCTTCCTGCTGTTATGGGTATCCTGCGACAAATGCTTCGCGAACCGTCTTTGCCAGACGAAGAATTGCAACTGCTTAAGGAATCTCAACTCGCCTCGGCCGAACAACGCCTAACGGACCCAACGGCAATCGCGAACAACACGGTTCAGACGCTGATCAGTCCTTACCAAAAAGATGATCCTCGCTACATCACCAGCCTTGAAGAAGACATAGAACGAACCAAGGCCGTCAGCATCGAAGAAATTCGTGCTCTGTACGAAACAATGGTGCAGGGCACCGATGGAGAACTCACGATCATTGGCGACTTCGATATGGAATCCGCTCAACCTGTGGTGATGGAAATTCTTAAAGACTGGACGACCTCCGATATCGTCTACGAACGGATTCCTTTAATTGCCAACAACAACACAATTGGCAGTTTGCAGTACATCAATACCCCGGATAAGGCGCAGGCAACATACTTTTCGGCCATGACACTACCGATCCGCGACGATCACGAAGACTTTCCCGCGTTGACACTTGGCAACTATATTCTGGGTGGTGGCTCGCTGGCTTCCAGACTTGGTATCCGAGTTCGGCAACAGGAAGGACTGTCTTATGGCGTTCAATCAGCTTTACAGGGCTCGCCCGTGGACGAACGAGCCACGTTCTATGTGTATGCCATTTGCGCACCCGACAAAGCAGATCGTGTGCATGAAGTGATTCAGGAAGAACTTGCAAAACTTCTAAAGGACGGTATTACCGAAGAAGAATTGACTCAGCAGAAAACCGGCATTCTGGAACAACGCAGTCTCAGTCGCACGTCGGATGGAACACTCGCCGCGTCTTTAGCGACACTGACTTTCGCTGGCAGAACAATGGAATTCACGGAGGAGTTCGAAAACAAACTTCGATCTCTGACCGTAGATGATGTCAACGCTGCACTGCGGAAGCACATCAATCCGGAACGCCTTTACACCGTCCTGGCAGGAGACTTTGAAAAAGTCAAAGCCGACGCTGCCAATAACTAACAGGCACGAATCCACTATTTGATGAAGCGAGTTCACACAACGATTTGTTCAGACATCAATTCGACATCCGGAGTTTCGCAATGTTGCGTTTTCATACCTGTGCGGTCGTTTCAGCGGCGTTGTTTGCCAGGACGCTGTTTGCCAGTGCGTTTGCCGACGAAAAGAACCTTGTGTATCCAGAAACCAAAACCGTCGATCAGGTCGATGATTTCCACGGCACCAGCGTCGACGATCCTTACCGCTGGCTGGAAGACGATGTTCGAGAATCCAAAGACGTCGCCGCGTGGGTGGAAGCTCAGAACAAACTGACGTTTGCTTATCTAAAAAGTCTTCCGGGTCGTGACGCGATCGCAAAACGGATGACCGAACTTTGGAACTACGAAAAAATCAGTGCGCCGTCAAAGGAAGGTGGACGTTACTACTTCTTCCGAAACGACGGTCTTCAGAACCAAAGCGTTCTAATGATGCAGAACACTCTGACGGACGAACCCAAAAGTCTGATTGACCCCAACACGTGGTCGCCGGATGGCACTATCGCTCTTGCCGGCACCGAGTTCAGCGACGATGGCAAGTTCGCAGCATACGGCATTCAGGATGGTGGGTCCGACTGGCGCACATGGCGGATCATGGAAATCGAATCCGGCAAACTACTGGACGACGAACTGAAGTGGATCAAGTTCAGCGGCATTTCCTGGACGCCGGATAGTAAAGGCTTCTTCTATTCTCGCTATGACGAACCCGCCGACGGTGCCGCTTTTCAATCTCTCAACCTGAATCAAAAAGTGTTCTATCACAACGTTGGTACGGCTCAATCAAAAGACAAACGGATCTATCAACGCCCGGACGAACCCGAATGGGGCTTTAACGCAGACGTGTCCGAAGATGGGCGCTATCTGGTAATCACCATCTGGAAAGGCACCGACGATCGCTATCGAGTAATTATCAAAGACCTCAGAAAGCCGGACTCCGAGCCATTCGATCTGATCAGTAACTTCGAACACGAGTACACGTTTATCGGCAACGAAGGTACTCGCCTGATGTTTCAGACAAACCTGGACTCGCCACTTGGCCGCATCATCGGGATCGATCTTGATCAGCCCGAACAGGTTCACTGGACTGAAATAGTTCAGGAAACAGAAAATACGCTCACCAGTGCCACCATTGTGGATGATCTAATCATCGGCCAGTATCTGAAAGATGCGAAAACTCAGGTGCGGCTTTACGGTCTGAATGGCAAGTTCGTTCGAGAAGTCGAATTCCCTGGCATCGGCTCGGCGTCTGGTTTCGACGGAAAAAAAGATCACACAGAAACGTTCTACAGCTTCAGCAGCTTTGCTACACCTCCCAGTACTTATCGTTATGACATGGAAACCGGTGAAAGCACTCTGCTGCGTCAGGCAAAGGTCGCTTTCAATCCCGACGACTATGAAACAACACAAATCTTCTATGACAGCAAAGACGGCACAAAGGTGCCCATGTTCATCTGCCATAAACGGAACATCAAGCTGGATGGCACCAACCCGACTCTACTTTACGGATATGGCGGATTCAACATTTCACTTAGCCCGGGCTTCAGTGTCAGCCGGCTGACATGGATGGAACTCGGTGGAGTTTTTGCGATGGCCAACCTGCGTGGTGGCGGCGAATACGGTGAACCGTGGCATAAGGCGGGAACGAAGCTGCTAAAGCAAAACGTTTTCGACGACTTTATCGCTGCTGCTGAATGGCTGATTGCGAACAGATACACGTCATCAAAGAAGCTGGCCATTCAGGGCGGAAGCAACGGCGGACTTCTTGTCGGAGCCTGCATGACTCAACGACCCGACCTGTACGCCGCGTGTCTTCCAGCCGTCGGTGTGATGGATATGCTGCGTTTCCATCAGTTCACAGCAGGCCGGTTCTGGGTAGATGACTATGGCTGCGCTGACAACCCGGAAGAATTTAAAGCTCTGAAAGCGTATTCTCCATACCACAATCTGCAGGGCGGTGTTCAGTATCCGGCAACTCTGGTTACGACGGCTGATACTGACGACCGAGTCGTGCCCGGCCACAGCTTCAAGTTTGCGGCTCAGTTACAGGCGTCTCAGTCAGGGACAGCCCCAACACTGATCCGCATCGAAACCCGGGCTGGCCACGGTTCCGGCAAACCCACCGCCAAAATCATCGAAGAAGCGGCCGACCAATGGGCGTTTCTGGCGAAGAATCTGGACATGACTATCGCACCTTAAATGCTGTCTGAGGCAGTCAGCAGTTGGGCAGTTAAACAGCCGTACAATTGGCGAAACACACTGAAGAGAGCGGTTGTAATTTCGCCCTTTGAGCAGTCAACCCTGCGAATTTTCGAGCTAATCAAGAGCTCACTGACACCGTCACACCGGATTCTGTTTCACGTACATCGATCTGAATATCCAGAAATCGCTGCAGTACATTGATGTGCGTTAAAGAATGCTGACTCAACTTGGTGGTGACAAACGATCCTCCATGTTTAACGGCGAAATCAGCCCTTTAAGCCGCACTCAGGCCGAGTGGTAAAAGAATCTGATCTGCAAGAAACTCACCAATCGGCACGCCCCTCTTTAACCATTTGCGCACTTCTCGAACAACTTCGTCCGCGACTTTTTCGGCACGCACTCCCTGTCGACCGAAAGCCGTAAAGACTTCCGTAATGTGCTCGCATTCAACTTCGGCAGACACAACATTGCCAGGGCCATTGGCTCTTACGCTGCAACCACTAACTTCGTCTGCACGCCAGTTCAGTTTTCGTTGAGCCTGCGTGACTTCTCGTTCCGCGATCTCTACCGGAAGGTTGGCCACGATCGCCGTCAGCTTACGGCGTTTCAGTTTGCCGGCTTCCAGCAGATCAAAGCCCGACAACATTTCAGATGGCTGAATTTCCACCACTGCGCGGCCTCCACCAGCGGGATAAAAGCCATGTCTTTCTAATCGCATCTGCACGTCAGGGCCCATTCGATTAACCAGCGGCAGATACACGTGCTGCAGAAACTCAAACGGCGGAGCCCATTGGTTGTGAGTTCCACCTTCCAGAATAATGGTCGTGGGGCCATCCGCTGTCAGCAACGGTGGCAGCACAGTTTGCAGCACCAACATCGCGCTGCCGGCTGAGCCGATGCTGAACTGATAACGACCTGTCTTAACAGCGGCGGGGTGGAACTCGATTTCCCTCGATCCCAGCTCCGCACCAACCAGCGTCCCGTTACAGATTTCAGACGCGGCTTTCACCGACGTCAAATGCTTTCGGCCAAGTCCGGGCAGCGATCGCCCCGCCCGAATGTTTTCGATCGCACTGACCTGCCCGTTACGACAGCCAGAGCCATCGACGAGCGAACCATCTGGCCGCCACCTTCTCCCTGACATCCATCGATGGTAACAAGATCTGACATGTTCTGAAAACTTTGAATTGCGGTCAGGCCGGTTCCCATGACCAGACGATTAGGACGACAGATATTGGCCGGTCAAAACCGACCCAACGTTTGACTGCTAGAGGCGGTCCCTCAATCGCTTATTTACAGGTACGCGGCGAGCAAGTGAATGCAACCATTTTGAAATCCACTTGCTCCCGCGTTGGACCTGAATGAAGAAGTTCACGGGGCCGCTTCTGGTCATATCTACAAGTGACGATGCTGAGGATAGCAGAACTCAACTCGATAACTGACATCGCGCGACACCGACAGCTCTTTGGCGCGGTCGACAAACCACCATCCGAGTACTCGGTTGCTGCGAACAGCCGCCTGACTTTCCTGAGACGCGGTGTCGGCAGCGAATGTTACGAAACGATTTTCTTCTGTTTTCTTCATGATCTGTTTCCTGATTAATCCCGGCGAACTCAAACGAAATGAGCTGCCGGCTTGAATGCATCAGAAGACACTCACGGCCACCGAAAAGTTCGGTGAATTGATCCAGCTGGAAAAGAGCCAGCGGACCATTTTGTCCTCGCTTTCCTGCAGAATACAGGCTGGGCACAGTCGCGGATGATCTGGATGGGCACCGCGACTCTATTTTTAAAACGGCTTAGTTTACAAGCACGCAGCACCAGTAAGTGAGTCGGGCTATTGCTGAAACTCACTTTCTGGCGCTGCGTAGTCGGAAGGCGACGGCAGATTATGTTCCAAAAAAGTCGCCGTATCTCGACCAGACTCTGACTGGACGGCGGCAGTTGTCGTGTGCTATTGAAGCAACTATGGCAGCTACTCTGGTAATTATTGGAAACACTCACCGCCGCGAATTTTCGAAATTTGCGTTGTGGCTGTGCGCTCAGCGATCGCTCAAAGTTGTGGCCGAATTCGCTGCGATTGCAGATGCGTTTGTTGATAACGGCCAGACACTGGCCGATGCCGACATAACGATTGTGCTGCAATCGTGGTCTGACCAATATCCGAAACAGGAAGCTGATCGACTGATCGGGCAAACCCTGTTTCATCGATTGATTTGCTGCTACGGGCCGTGGTGCGAATCTGACGGACGCAATCGCGACGTCTGGCCGGATGCCGTCCGTGTTTCCTTGCGACTTGCCGAATCTGTCCTCGAACGCGAATTCGAACGCATCGCGGCCGATGAGCCCGCGATTCCGCCGACAGCTGCCCGCGACGAAATCTTTGCTTACCGATTGGGAGAACCGGGCGACTGGAAACCGATCACTGGCCTGCAAGAACTTAACGGGGCGATCATCGGCGCAGACAAGGTTCTGCGGAAGACGCTGTCGATGCTGCTAAGTGATCTGGGAATGAGATCGCTGAGCCTGCCATTAATCAGAGATGACATTCAGCAGCCAGTGCGGCCAAAGGAAACATCAACAGGGCCGGTACACGTCGTGCTCCACGACCTCGATCCCTGGGGCCCTAATGTTGAAGCTTCCGTGAATGCAGCTCGACGCATGTTTCCAGCGGCTGACATACTCGGAATTGCTACCATGCCCGACGCTGGCCTGACAACTGAGATCGCCGATGAACAGCTCCGAGTTGTCATTCCCAAGCTCGATCTCGAAAACGGACTCCGCTGGCATTTGGGACAACTGCTACAACAAATCTGACAACTCACTCTACATTCAGCGGCGAACTCCAACAGCGGCGAACTCCAAGCCGTCTGAAAGGCAGTCCGAAAACCGCGAATTTTCAAACACGCGGCGCTAGCAAGTTAATGCAGCCATTGCAAAATGCATTCGCTCACGCGTCGGGCTTGTACTGACACGTTCGCCGGGGCAGTTTTAAGACGCCCTCCAGAGAAGCACCGGCCGAATCTCGCCAGTCGATGCCTGAACACGATCCAGATACTGTTCTCACATCGTGGCCGCACGATACCATTCTCAAAGCAATCACGAATCTAAGCCGCATTGCCAGGTTACCTGAATCTGATCCGTGTCGGATGATGCTTGAAGACGCTGAACGAGCTTGCCAACAAATGATGGTCGACAAGGTGAATGCCAGACATGAAAACGACTTCAAGTCGCCGCTACCGTTCGGCCTGTATTACATCGCATTGCGGCCGACGGAGACTTCACCGCCAAAGGTGAGGTACGCGTCTCCAAAGTCAGCCTGTCGATTCAAGCCAGTGTCAGCACGATCTGTTTGTCGGAAATGCCTTAAAGGACTAACGACGAAACGAGTTACGTTCGGCGAATAACTGAATTCACGCCACTCGTGTCACGCCGACGCGGCCCTGTTGCCTGTGCCCTGGAGCCCGTTTAATGTCTTCCATGACGTTCCTCGTTTACTCAGATGACTATGAAGTCCTCTCGAAATAGAATCCGACAGTCTGCGGTTCCTTTACGTCGGACACACGACTGTTCTTTTCAGGAACCGCCATGCCTGGTTTCGCCCACGCGTTCAACCGGAAATTTTTCGCAGGATTCATTCAATGCGGCTAATGCAGTGCTCTGTTTTGCTATTCCTTTCGATTGCCGTCATCGCTGCGGACGACTTTCCGCAGGGAGTGAGCAACTCGCAGAATCCGGCGGATGTGTCGCTTTCTCCGCAGGAATCACTGGCTCGCATCACCGTGCCGGATGGTTTCAACGTCACGCTGTTTGCAGGCGAACCGGACATCCGGCGGCCGATCGCGTTCGACTTTGACGATCGCGGACGATTGTGGGTGGTGGAGAATTATTCGCACCCCACCTGGACGAAGGACAACGCGACGGATCGGATTGTGATTCTGGAAGACACCGACAACGACGGAAAATTCGACAAACGCAAACTCTTCTACGACACAGGTCGTTATCTCACCGGCATCGCCCTCGGACACGGCGGCGTGTGGATTGCCAACACGCCCGAACTGTCGTTCATTCCCGATCGCAACCACGACGACGTTCCTGATAACAATCCTGAAGTGATGCTGGATGGTTTTCAGATTTCCACCAACAATGTCGTGAACAATTTTCATTGGGGCCCGGACGGCTGGCTGTACGGAGCCATCGGACTGTCTTCGAAATCACTGGTCGGAAAACCGGGGACGCCTGAAGATCAACGCGTTCCAATCACGCGCGGCATCTGGCGGTTCCATCCGGTGACTCATGTGTTCGAAAAAGTCGCTGAAGGCATGGTGAACCCGTGGGGTGCAGACTTCAACGCATACGGCGACCTGATCACGGCCAACACCGTGATTGCTCATTTGTGGCACATCGTTCCGGGGATGTACTGCGAACGGCGAGCCAACGAGCGAGGCAATCCTTACGCTTACGGACGCATTCAAACGATCGCCAATCATCTGCACTGGGGTGGTGGAGGCTGGCAAAGTTCGCGAGCTCCTGCGAATCAGAAGGCACCGAAGAATAAGGAAGAAGCCAACCATGATCACGATGACGGCTACCAGCAGCACTCCGTCGCCGGTGGCGGGCATGCTCATTGTGGCGCGATGATTTATCTCGGCGACAACTGGCCTGACGACTACCGCGGCGCGTTTTTCACCAACAACCTGCATGGCAGCCGAGTCAACCACGACCGCCTGGTACCGAAGCGATCGACGTATGTCGGTGAGCACGCAAAAGACCTGCTGTTCGGCAACGATCCATGGTTTCGCGGCATGTCGATAAAATACGGACCGGATGGCGGAGTCTACGTTTCCGACTGGCACGACTTCGGCGAATGCCACGACAGTGATGGCAGCCACCGCAGCAGCGGACGCATCTACAAATTCGTGTTCGGAACAACTGCCAAACCGCAAACCCATCTGCAGGATAAATCATCGTTCGAACTTGCCGATCTGCATCTGCACCGCAACGAATGGTTTGTCCGACACGCGCGAAGAATTCTGCACGAAAGATCCGTCGCTGGCGAAGACGTAAGCAAAGCAGTTGAGAGGCTTCAAACGATTTTGGCAGACCACAAAGATGAAACAAAGCAACTATCAGCGATGTGGACATTGTCTTGCCTTCGTGAACAGGACGAAGCGGATTTACTCGGCCTGCTCACTCACGACAGCGAACACATTCGCCGCTGGGCTGTGCGTTTTCTGGTCGATCACCTTCCCTGTGACACGTCTCCCGGCACCCAAAACGAAACGCTTTTGGCTGATGTAACGATCTCACGTTTTACTGAAATGGCGTTGCGCGATTCTTCCGCCAAAGTACGTCTTGAGCTGGCATGTGCGCTGCAGCGAATTCCACACGATCATCGCCTGGCGATCGCCACGGCTTTGACGAGTCATTCCGAAGACGCCACCGATTCTTACCTGCCGCTGATGATCTGGTACGGCCTTGAACCTGCCGTCTCAACGAACCCCGATCAGTCATTGCAGCTGGCCGTGAAGTCAGAAATCCCACTGATTCGGCAGTACATCGCCCGCAGGCTGATTGATCAAACATCGCCTGCAATTCCTCGGGTGGTCGCGGCCGCCAGCATGCAAACCGAAGAATCTATTCGCCACGACCTATTACGGGGAATGCTGCAGGCTCTGGACGGACTCGGCAATCAACAACCGCCGGCGACCTGGAAAAAACTGTATGCCGAAACTTCCACGGCTGCAGATTCCGGCCTGCGATCAACGGCCGTTAGGCTGGCCACGATTTTCGGCGACAAACTGGCCATCCGTAATCTTCAGCAAACAGCAATGGACGACAACGCGGCCGATACTGATCGTCGCGAAGCTTTAAAGTCGCTGCTGCAACTAGATGACGGCGCCTCTGTCGACATGCTGCATCGGCTGGTCCAGACCAATTCCGTGCTTAGACGCGATGCAATCCTCGCACTTTCGGTCCGGAACTCACCAGCAACAGCAGGCATTCTGCTGAATCACTTTGCGGAACTTCCACCGGAGCAAAAGCAGGATGTCGTCGGTGTTCTTGCCACGCGCCGAACATTTGCGGATGCGTTGCTGGACGCGATTGAAGCCAGCCAAGTTGGTCGAGGTGATGTTTCGGCGTATGCACTGCAGCAGTTGCGAGCCTTCAACGTTGAAAAACTTCAGCAACGCATCAGCGTGATTTGGGCGGACGATACGGCTTCGCTGAAGAAGTCCGACGAGATCGCTGAGTACCAGCAGCGAATGTCGCCGTCCTTCCTGAGCCACGGCAGCGCTACCGCTGGTCGGCTGGTTTTCGAACGCACGTGCGCTAAATGCCACGCGCTATTTGGCGAAGGCGGCAGTATCGCGCCGGATCTGACCGGTTCCGGACGCAAAAAGCCGGACTACGTGCTGCGAAATCTGATCGACCCCAGCGCCGACATTGACGCGGCCTATCGACTGACCACCGTGCTGACAACTGACGGTCGGCTATTCAATGGGTTCATGGTTCATCAGGATGACAAATGGCTGAATGTGCGAACGCAGGATGCCAATATTCGGCTGGCAATGAACGATGTCGATGAATTGGTCAAATCCAACGTCTCGATGATGCCCGAAGGCCTGCTGAGAAGCTTCACTGACCAACAAATTCGCGATCTGCTGATCTACCTTGCCAGCGACGACCAAGTCTCGCTGCCGACGGACGTCGATTGAATCACCGACGATTAGAAGTCGGGTTCCTGTTCATTGCCCGACACGACGTTTCTCTACGATGGGGTAAAAGGAGACAGGAAACGGGAATCGCTATTCGAGTTCCCAGAAACCCCGTTTCCAACTCCATGTTTGCTCTTCTACGAATGATCACCGGAAGGACCAGAGTATCGGGTCGACCGGCTACTAAATAAGCGGCCCGTGGCCTTCATCAACCAAGGCGTCGTCGATCGGTATGGTTGTCGGCCTCGCGTCCAGTGGTTGGCTCGCGTCGGGAAGCGATTCGCCCGAGCACATTGCGTTTCGCATTACCGGGTCGAAAGTCTTCACCTTGGGACGGTTCAACTTCAGATGCTGTTCTCGCGCTGCGCCCACCAACGAAGCCACACAAAACTGCATGTCCCATGGCATCGAAAAGTCCAGCGAAATAGGCGCGGCGGCGTATCTAACTTCGGTCGTATCCAGAACGCTGCCGGCAGTAGCAATACACTGCAGCATTAACCTGACTTCGAATTCCTCCGGCTGATCACCCTTTGTCTGAATCAGACGCTTCACTGGATCCGAGTCGCGCCAAAGATCCAGCGGATGTTTCTTACCATTTGAACTTTCCGAATAACTCACCTGAATCAAAGCCGTTTCGGGCGAAGCTTCCTTCACAAAGTCGACTCCCAGACGCTGCTGTGCAACCGCTTTCACTCAGCCCTGAATAACCGGTCACTCCGTGCCTTTAATATCTAATACCGCGTTTTGCCTTCGGCTGAACCATTCATACACACTTTCAGCGCATCCAGTTTGGCTTCAGGGAAAACAGTGAAGACACCATTAGAACTATCTTTGATATAACGATCGGCCAGACAAACATCCGGCAGCCTGATGTGCGCACCATCATCCTCATTCAACCGCCCATCAGTAACCAGAGGTAACCCTCGCGGATTCAGCAACGCGGAATTGGAGTGCACTCCATCATTCAACCACCCACCGGTGATCAGCGTTCCACCCCGAATCGAAACCATCGCTTCGCCAATGCGAAGATAATTTGTGCCAGCCAGCCAGTCAGTCAGTCAGTCAGTCAGTCAGTCAGTCAGTCAGTCAGTCAGTCAGTCAGTCAGTCAGCCAGCCAGCCAGCCAGTCAGTGGAACGTAAACCCTTTCGATGCTCCGCCGGATAACTCGCCGTGGGCCACAACGGCGCATTGATCATGTTCAGCACCAGAACGCGACCGCCACCGCCACCGTGCAGAGCCAGACGCGTACCATCGTGCGAACAGACGGCCATTCGACCAACCGTCTGCTGAGAAAACTCACCATTCGCCGCCTCGACTTCCGCAAGACCCGGCGTCAAAGTCGACCACGGGCAGGTCCAGTCAATCATTCCCGGGCTAGGCCTGGAAAACGGACTTAGCAGGCACCTTGGACGCTTAACGTCGCTGACCTGTTTTACAAAGGTTTTATCGATCGGCCGAGCGAATTTGCCAACAAATCCCACCAGCTGCAACCGCCAACTGTCTCACAAGCGGTTATCCACTGAAGATCGGGCGGTAAGTTGTCAGGATTCATCGAACGCAGCTTTAAACAGGGCGAAGCCATCAGTACTGTGTATCCGCAAACACTGTCTCTTGTGGCAGCCAGCGAAAGTCGGTCGCCGGTAGCATAAGCGTTCCTGAACACCACCAGTTTTACCCTGTGCCGCAAGCTTTGGTTCGTGTGTCACAGTTCCGGACGCCGAACTCCGGAACAGGGCGATGAGAAATCTGTTGCGTCCGAAACCTGACTCTGTCATTACAGGGCCGAATCAGGTACCGAAGATCTTCAGACGGATCAACGTATTCGACATTCCAGCCCTGCCAAAAAACCTCGAATTTCTGTAACTTCACAAACGAAACAACTTCGTGTCTCATCAATTTACAATTTCCGACGGTGCTGGCGAAACAATTATCGCGGCGATGCGGCGGCATCTTCCAGGCGAACTGTCATGGGCTGCTGTGAGAAAGATTCTGAACAGCCGGCACGTGATGATTGGCGGCGTGTTGTGCATTGACGAAGCTCGACGATTGACTGAAGGCGAATCCGTCACCATCAGTGATCGCCCAATCCCGCCGCCGCCAACAGACACTGACGTAGCCATTCGCCATGTAGATAAAGACATCGTGATTGTCGAAAAGCCATCCGGAATGGTCACGCTGCGTAGAGGATCCGAAATGGGCTGGTCGTGGAATCGACGCAACCAGCAACCCACTCTCGACGAATGCATTCCTCGACTGATTGGCGAACACGCGGCCAAACGACGAAATGCTGAACGTATCGATCAGAAGATGCCGAAGCTGTATTCCGTTCATCGCATCGATCGCGATTCCAGCGGACTTCTGGTTTTTGCAAGAAACGAAGCGGCTCAGAAACATATCATCCAGCAGTTTGCCGCTCATGATGCCGTCCGCAAGTACTTCGCGCTGATTCCCGGGCGAATAGCCGATCAGACGATTTCAACGCAGTTCATCCGCGACCGTGGTGATGGCGTTCGCGGCAGTACCACTGATACCTCCATTGGCCAAAATGCGGTTACTCATGTGACAACGCTGCGGACGATCGGAAAGTACAGCGAACTGGAATGCAGACTGGAAACAGGTCGCACCAATCAAATTCGCATTCATCTGGCCGAACTGGGCCACCCAATATGTGGCGACATAAAATACCGCGGTGCGCTGGGACGCACGCCGATTGAAGATGACAGCAAGGTTCATCGCATGGCATTGCACGCGGCTCAGTTAAGGTTTCGGCATCCAACAACTTTTGAGCTAATGCACTTCGAGACTCCATGGCCGACAGACATGCAGCGGTATTTGAACCGGATTACGGCCGCCGCTGGCAAAAAGTAGAACAACATACAGAAACACGTGGCCCGTTTTGGCTCGCCGGCAACGGCATCTGTCCAGCAGGATGCGTCGTTCGCGGCCATGAGTCAGCGTTAAACGCTGTAGAGCGATCGAATTTCATGAACCAACACTACCGTCAACGCCCTCACAAATCGGGGCCATATTCCGGCGCTTCGGTCAGTCAGCAAAGTCCTGACCAAGGGTCTTCGTCACCAATACAACAGCTGCAGCAACTGGCTCCTGACCCAACTGGTGCCATCCCGGTTGTTGTAGTGAAAAATCGAATTTCGCAGGCAGCTGTCTTCCGTAAACAGATCGAATCTGTGGACAGTGCAAAAGCGGGTGACCTGGTAGCCGTCTATTCGAAACATCGCGAACTGCTGGGTTACGGTCTGTATAATTCGCGCAGCGAAATGGCGTTAAGGATGCTCTGGCGGCATGACCAGCTGCCGACCGAAGAATCGTGGGACGAACGCCTGCGAACAGCGGCCGCGCTGCGGCAGAACATACTGCGTCTGGACGAATGCACCGACACCTATCGCGTGGTTCATGCAGAAGCCGATGGGTTGCCAGGACTCATGATCGACCGCTTCGGTGACGTGCTGTCGGCGGAAGCGTTTAGTCTGGGAATGTACCAGCGGGGGACTGCCTTGCTGCAACGACTGGCAGGCATGCTGGGAACCAAACACACGATTGTGCAAACGAGTCCGCAGTTTCATTCTCAGGAAGGTTTCGACCCGCCAACGGTAACGTCGCCTGATTGCCCGGCTGATGTCACGGTGCAGGAATTTGGAACAAGATTCAAAGTGCAATTTCAGGGAGGTCATAAAACGGGCTTCTTCTGCGATCAACGCGAAAACCGATTGAAGCTGGCACAGTTCTGCGAAGACAAAACGGTTCTTGATCTGTGCTGTTACACAGGCGGCTTTGCCATTCAGGCGATGAAGCTGGGAAAAGCGCGAGAAGTAACAGGAGTCGATCTGGATGAAGATCCGCTGAAGGTCGCCAAAGAAAACGCTAACCTGAATCAGGTGCGTGCTCGGTTTGTGCAGTCAGATGCTTTCAACTACATGCGCGACATGATTGCCGCGAAGAAGCAGTTTGACGTTGTCGTTCTGGATCCGCCGAAACTGATTCGCTCAAGAATGGAAATTGAAGAGGGCACCCGAAAACATTTCGACCTGAATCGTCTGGCAATGCGGCTGGTGAAACCGGGTGGGCTGTTTCTCAGCTGCACGTGTGCCGGGCTGCTGCCCGAGACCGAATTCACAAGCCTGCTATGCGCGGCGGCCAGACAGGGTGGCGAAGAAATTTCGCCCGCCCAGGACGGCAAGGCGGCACGTCATGCTGCTCGAGATATGCAGATCATCGCCAAAACCGGTGCGGCCCCGTGCCATCCCGTCGGCGGCAACTGCCCGGAAACCGAATACCTAAAAGCCGTTTGGATGGTTATGGGCTCTGACATCCGGTAAATCACCTGTCATCTATCGCTGCGGTCGTGTGCCGAAAGCCATCCGGGTCGAAGGAGAAACATCTTTCGTCAAAGTGTAATTTGCTGTAAAAATCTGCCCATTAACTGCATTCTCGGCGTCTGACGAAAGAAGAACATGTCCGTGTTTTTGACGGAATTAAATACCGCTTTACTGGCCGTACGACAGGCAGCCACTGTGTGCCGAAGCGTTCAGGCTTCGATCTCGTCTGCTTCGCTTGAGAAAAAAGACAACAGCCCGGTAACTGTTGCCGACTTCGCAAGCCAGGCTCTGATTTGCCGAACTCTACAGGAAGCATTTCCCGAAGATCCTGTCATCGGTGAAGAAGGGGCAGAGGAACTGCGAGCAGATACCGGAGCAGAATTTCTGGCAAGGATCGTCAGCGAATGTCACAAAGTCGGAGTCGAATCTTCCGGCGAAGACGTTTGCAACTGGATCGATCTTGGCGGTCTGCAGGAATACCGACCTCGCTTCTGGACACTGGATCCGATCGATGGCACCAAAGGCTTTCTGCGAAAAGAACAATATGCGATCTCGCTGGCGCTGATCATTGACGGTCAAATTCAAATCGGAATTCTGGGCTGTCCGAATATGCCGGTGGATTCGTCAAAACCCGACGGACCGCGAGGCATTCTGGCATGGGCCGTCAAAGGGCAGGGCAGTTTTATGCAACCGCTGGATGAGCCCCAGGCGACGCCTCGAAAAATCGGCGTCACCACAACTTCCAGCAGTCACGATGCCCGATTTTGCGAATCGGTCGAATCGGGACACAGTGCGCACGACTGGTCGGGACAGATTGCCGCTGAACTGGGCATCACGCGTGAACCATTTCGAATTGACAGTCAATGCAAGTATCTGGCCGTAGCCATGGGCGACGCCGACCTTTATCTTAGGCTGCCGACTCGCCAAGGCTACCAGGAAAAAATCTGGGATCACGCGGGTGGCATTCTGGTTGTTGAAGAAGCGGGTGGCACGGTAACTGATATTCACGGTAAGCCGCCGGAATTTCACCACGGCGCGACGCTTGCAAAGAACGAAGGCATGGTTGTGACAAACGGCCGATTCCATACTGATGTGGTGTCGGCCGTGCAACACAACGCTCCAGCTTAAGCGAACACCGCCGGACGGGATGTGTCCGACAATGTTTTGCTGTTAGCATAAACCGCTGTATGAAAGCGTGTCGATGGCGTGGTTTCCCGTGGCTCTGACTCTTTGCGTGATTCTGGCGGCAATCGTCGCCATCATGTACTTTCGTTACCCGGCCGACATCTCGTTGCTGGCCGGACTGACGTTGTTGCTGATCTACGGTGTTTTCGACAAAGAACGGGGCCTGTCGGTGGCCCAGGGACTGTCAGGGTTCGCAAATCCCGGTGTTCTAACAGTTGCCGTTCTGTTTGTTGTGGCCGATGGCTTACAAAGAACGGGCGCGTTTGCGTGGCTTGGTATTCGCCTGCTGGGAGTTCCCAAAGGCACCGTTTCGGCACAGTTGCGAACCATGGTGCCAGCCGCTTTACTCAGCGCGTTTCTGAATAACACGCCTGTCGTCGCACTGATGATGCCGATTGTCAGCGACTGGTCCCGAAAACATCGCATTTCTGTCAGCCATCTGTTCATGCCGCTTAGCTATGCGGCGATTCTGGGAGGCATGTGTACACTGATCGGTACCAGCACCACGATTGTGCTTAACAGCAAGCTGGTCGAAAACAATCCAGACAGCGGGCTTTCAATGTTCGAACAGGCATGGGTGGGACTACCGTGTCTTGCGCTGGGCATCACTTTTTTAGTGCTGTTTACCGGACGTCTGCTGCCGATACGGCAACGAGCATTCACCGCCAACGATGACCCTCGCGAATACACGGTCGAAATGGAAATCGACGCAACCAGTCCTCTGGTTGGAAAGACGATCGAAGAAGCCGGGCTGCGACATCTTCCGGACATGTATCTGATGGAAATCGACCGTGGCGGCCACGTGTTACCAGCCGTCGGTTCGGAAGCCCTGTTGCAGGCCAATGATCACCTGGTATTTGTGGGTGTTGTCGCATCCGTTGTCGATCTGCAGAAGATCCCTGGACTGAAACCCGCGACGGATCAGTTATTCAAGCTGGATGGCCCCAGATCGGGTCGATGCCTGATGGAAGCGGTTGTTTCCAGCAGTTATCCGTTTCTCCAGATGACAATTCGAGAATCCAAATTCCGAATGCACTACAACGCGGCGATTATTGCTGTCAGTCGCGATGGTATTCGTCTGCCGGGCAAGATCGGCGATATTCAATTGCAGCCGGGCGACACTCTGCTGCTGGAATCCAGCCCGGCATTCATTGAACAACAAAGAAATTCACGTCATTTTTTTCTGGTCAGCGAAGTTCAGGATTCAACGCCCGTCCGCCACGAACAGGCGTGGGTCGCGCGATTGATCATGGCCGGCTTCATCATTACCGCTTTCATTTTCGGGTCGCTGGGCGTTCAGGATGCCGCTTTTCTGGCTGCTCTGCCTGCCGCGTTGCTGATGATCTTCTTTCGATGCACGCATGCCGCCGACGCTCGGCGGGCTATCGACTGGAACGTTATTCTGGTGATGGGAGCAGGCTTGGGCATTGGTGAAGCGATGAAAGTTTGCAAGGCCGACGAATTCGTCACGAGAATGTTGATGCATCTGGTTAGCGGTGGCAATTACCCCATGCTGATCGCCATCTTCGTGCTAACGATTCTGCTGACCAATACGATCACCGCCAAAGCAGCCGCGGTTTTGGTTTTGCCAGTCGCTCTGGCCGCCGCCAAGACGCTGAACATCAATCCCCAGCCTCTGATTATTGCCGTCATCATGGGAGCGGCAGGCAGCTTTGCCACGCCATTCGGCTATCAAACTAACATGATGGTCTATGGGCCTGGTGGGTATCGATCATCGGACTATCTGCGGCTGGGCGTGCCGTTAAGTATTCTGGTGGGCGTCGTCACCGTTGTGGTTGCACCACTGGTCTGGCCGTTTTAGATCTCACTTCAGACAGTGCCGCTGTGCCATTGATGGCAACAACGTCTGACGATCTGCAACCATTAGCCGGTCTGGCCGCTGATCGAGTTTGAGGCTGGCTGTGTGCAGTCTCTGTTTTCTGTGCAGGGGAATGCACTACAATCGGCGGCGTCTAATATCTGATGGCAACAATCTGAAATAAAACATGATGGATTTTCTGCAGCTTGAGGGCAAAAACATTCTGGTAGTCGGGGTTGCCAATCGCAAAAGCGTTGCCTGGGCAACTGCAAAACTTCTACTGGAAGCCGGAGCAAATGTTCTGTTTTCTGTTCGATCAGAACAGAGGGCCGAAACAGTACGCAAACTTGCGCCGGGTGCTCCAATATTTGTTTGCGACGTGGAACACCAGGATCAGATTGACAGCCTGAAACATGAAGTCTGCGCCGGCATTGATGTTCTGCACGGCATCGTTCATTCCGTAGCATTCGCCGATTATTCTGCTGGCTGGCTGGCGTTCCACGAAACACCGCGGGAAGCATTTCTGCAGGCGGTGAATATTTCCTGCTTTTCACTGATTGCGATTTCCAATGCCTTTCGAGACAAACTCGACCCGGAAACCGGCAGCGTAGTTACCATTTCGATTTCGACAACTCGAATGGCGGCCGAAAACTATGGTTACATGGCCCCTGTTAAGGCGGCAATGGATTCTTCAGTCTGCTTTCTGGCAAAATCGTTTTCTAAGTTCTCAAACGTTCGCTTCAATGCTGTCTGTCCCGGCCTGCTTAAGACGTCCGCGTCTGCTGGCATTCCCGGTTACGTAGACAGTTATCTGTTTGCTGAAAAAGCCACGCTTCGTAAACAGGCCGTGCAAACAGACGAGGTGGCTTCGACCGTGGTATTCATGCTGAGTTCGCGATCGTCCGGCATCAACTCTCAGGGAATCGTGATCGACGCCGGAATGGGGACGAACTACTTTGACGATGAACTCATAAGCAACTTCAATGACGTCCACTAACGACGCAATCGAATTTACGGTTGATCGACCGACACCAAAAGAGTCGCGCTGGCTCATTGCACTGGTCTTTATCGGCGTCATCCTGCGAATCCTGCTGATGGTGTTGCGAAGTTCGGACCTGAAGACAGACCCCGACGCCTATGTCGCTCATGCTGAAACGCTACTGCAAACCGGTGGATTCTGCGTTCCCGGCACCGATCGCCCCACCGCGTTCAGGCCACCGCTTTATCCGGTTCTGCTGGCCGGACTACAGCTGATCGGTTTAAAGACCAGCATGGCAGTCGCTCTTGTGAATCTCACTTCCGGCGCCATTCTGATTATCGCCACGTGGTGGATGGCACGTGTTATCGGCCTGCGTGGCGGCTGGCCAAACCTGACAGCCGCGGCCGCTGGGCTTGACCCACTGCTGCTGCGATATTCCGTACTGCCCATGACCGAAACCCTGAGCGCCGCATTTGTTGCGGTCGCCCTTCTAAAGACACTAAGGCTGTGGCAGGCCCAGGCTGGTGATCCGTCCTCGATAGAATCGCCTGTGCGTTCCGCCGTGGCGGCGGGTATCTGTTTTGGCCTCGGTGGACTCTGCCGTCCTGTAATTTTTCTCACGTGTGCTGTCATCTCGATTGTCACGCTGGTGCGAGCCATCCTGATTCGTGACCGCTATCCTGCGGGCCATCTGCGCAATCGTCTTGTCGTCCTATCGGCGATTCCTGCGTCGGTGGCGGCTTTTATTCTGATGCCGTGGCTTGTCCGAAATGCTATTCAGTTCGAACGTTTCATTCCCGCGACAACTCACGGCGGCTACACGCTGCTGCTGGCGAACAACCCGATATTTTACAGAGAAGTCGTACAACAGCCCGGTCAGCCGGCGTGGCAGCGAGAAAGCCTTGAGGCCTGGCAGCAACTTATGATTCACGAAATGTTGGCTGACGGTGTGGAACCCGGCCAAGAAACGGTTGCTGACCAATGGCAATACGCCAAAGCAGTAGACACCATCAACTCAGATCGCAAAGCGTTTCGACAGTCCATTGTCCTGCGTTGGAAGCGATTCTGGGCGTTGCGGCCCTCAGTTGAACAGGCAAACACTTCACGACTATTCACAAAGCTGGCTGCAGCCTGGTACATGTTGATTTTCACTGGACTTCTGCTGGGTTTCGTGTTGTGCGTCTTTAGGCGAGCTGCAGATATACAGTTGCTGTGGTGGGCGATATTATCTTTTCTGTTATTGCATACATTCTATTGGACAAACACCAGAATGCGGGCGCCACTAACGACAGCCATCGTTGTATTGTCGGCCATTGGCTGGCACTATGCGACAACTGACTTATGGGCCAAAGCTAAACGGACGAACCACAAAAAACATCAGGCGATACAAAATTAAATCGGCCAGGCACGGCTCATCACTGCGCGTATGTGCCTGCCGTCAGAAAGTAAATTCCAGCGATGATTTGCATTTCCGTCACACCTTCTTCACGCACACTGGCGCCAGCCGACCTTCTTAACGCGTCTCGAAAGGCCGACTTGATTGAACTGTGTCTTGATAACTTTATTAAGACGCCGGACGTCGGCGATTTATTAAAAATCTGCGACAAGCCGATTTTGGTATCCTGTCGTCGGAGAAAAGACGGGGGGCAATTCAAGGGAACCGAAGAAGAGCGATTGAACCTGCTTCGTAATACCATTGTCGCAGGCCCGGCCTATGTCGAACTGGATCTGGATATCGCCGACAAAGTGCCTCGATTCGGCAACACAAAGCGAGTCATCAGTTATACCAGCCTGAACCGCCCACTTGGCAACATTGACGACATATTCGAACAGTGCTGGAAGGCCAAAGCCGATGTGGTCAAGGTGACCTGGCCGACGGAAGACCTGGATGCCGCGTGGCCGTTGCTGGCGGCCGTAACTCAGACGCGTGAATTACCAGTGGTGGGGCAGGGCATCGGAAAATCAGGACTGACGTTCTCGCTGCTGGGCCGCAAGTATGGATCGCCCTGGATCTATGCTGCGTTGGAGCGGGGTATGGAAGCCTACGAATCTCAACCAACGGTATGGCAGCTGGAAGAAGAATATTGCTGGGAAGACATTAGCAAGAAGACTCGATTTGTTGGTGTCGTGGGCCGAGGCGCCGCAGAAAACACCACGGTGCGAGTACTGAATGCCGCGTTTAAGGAATTGGAAAAACCGATCCGTTGCCTGCCTCTGCTGCCCGGAAATCTGGATCGACTGCTGAAGATGCTGGGAGTGATGAAAATCAACGCCTTGCTTGTCGACCCGCTTTACGCAGGTGATCTTAGCAGCATGTGTACTCCAGCTGATGACCTGGCGCAGCTGTCCGGATTCATGGATACGCTGATGGAAGGCAAGTCCGGATGGAAGGGAAAGTCTACGCTGTTTGACGCCATCGAAAGCGAAGCGATAGCAGCCAAAAAAGATGCCAGGTGGGCCAGTGGCCGGGCTACCACTATTTTCGGAAGTGGCCCACTTGCTCTGGCTGCGGCTCAGTTCTTTCTTTCGAAAAACGCGGCCGTCAGCATTGCCGGCCCCTCGGACAATTCCTCGATGTCGGCGGCTCGGAAGGCCGGAACACGTCACATCCCATGGTCCGCCGTCTATGCGACGGCAACCGACATCGTGGTATTGGCTGGTTCTGACATCAAGTGCGGTGTTGGCCGCGGCCAGCTGAATCCTTCGCTGATCCGAGAAGGATCCTTGGTGATCGACCTGACCGCCTATCCCGCCGATTCAGCGTTTGCAGAAGAAGCCAAATCGCGCGGAGCCGTCTACATCAGCCCCGCTCAAATTTTTGCTCAGCAACTGCAATTGCAGTTCAAGTCGCTGACAAACATGGACCTGCCAGTCACAGCATTCGCAAAAGGATTACAGGGCTAAACGCCCTTTGATAACTTTTAGAAATGCTGCTGGAACATATCTATATCCCGAGTGTCATCTGCGATCACGACGTTGCATTCGCAATTTTTGTCGGTACGTTCTATCAACCGCAAATCTGACTTTGAATCGGCCTTTTGTTTTTTGAACCAGTATGTCTCTGTTGCCGATACCTGACGATCAACGCCGGCGGAAGACCGATTGGCGTTCCACTATTGCCACGCTGTTGCGATGCACGATCGTAGGGTTGATTGCGTTGGCTGTTCGCATCTCAGCAAATGCGGAAAAACAAACAACTCTTTCTGCCGGTCAGAATTTTGCCGTCGATCAGCAGCTGGTGGCCGAGTTTCTTCAGGACGTTACGGTTGTCGGGAACGCCTCGCCAGACGGTTTGCGTGCGATAAAAAACGCTGCGAACCAGTTCATTGGGTTTGCCGTTTCAACTCTGCCTGCCGCCGCCGATGTAGTGGGATATCGTGGCCCCAGCAACGTGCTTCTGGTGTTCAACGAAACATCGGAAGTTGTCGGGGCCAGTCTTCTTCAAAGCGAAGATACCCCCGAACATGTCGCAGCCATCCTGAAGCATCCGGGATTTTTCAGACAGTTTGACGGCTGGACACTCGGAGCACCTCACACGTTTTCAGACATCGATGCGGTTAGCGGCGCGACACTGACAAGCCTGGCCATTGCCGAAGGAATTTCGCTGCGACTGGGCAGCGAGAAACCATCGCTGCGATTTCCAGACGACCTGAATCAAAGCGATATAGAGCTATTTGGGGGAGCTGATGGCGATCACTCACTGCGCAGAATCAGCAATGTGGCAGCGGACGTTGTTTCAAGTGACAACACGCTGCTGGGAAAGTTGATTCGCACTGGCCCACTGGTTGATTCGATCGCTGGCTATCAGGGTCCCAGCGAGATCCTGCTGTTTGTTGATGCTGACGGAAAAACGAATCAGCTGGCTTTGAGAACGACATTCGACAACCAGCCCTATGCCGGTTATCTCAACGAAGAGCCGTATTTCTGGAAGGTGTTTCAAGGCAAATCGATTAGCGATTTGTCGCAACTGGATCTGAAGGAAGAACGCGTTGAAGGCGTTTCCGGAGCAACCATGACCAGCCTGGCGGTGGCAGAAACGATTGTTGCCGCTGCTGACCAGTATCTGCAGAAACAACTTCTTGCTCGAGAAACCGTAAAGCAACGAGCGATTCGCTGGGGCGTTCACGATGTTGGAACGGCGCTGGTGTTGCTGATCGGCATCACAATTGGCCTGACTCGTCTTCGCAGCTTTACATGGCTACAAAAACTCTGGAACGTGATTCTGGTGGTGTATTTTGGTTTGCTGACCGGCAATCTAATTTCGCTGGCCGTGTTGTTCGGCTGGGCAGCTCAGGGTATCGCATGGCGGCTGGCACCGGGTTTAACGGCCGTGATTGTTATCAGCTTTCTGCTATCAGCCACCACTAAACGAAACATCTATTGCAGTCACCTGTGTCCTCACGGAGCCGCTCAGCAACTGCTAAAGCGACGTGGCACCGGCAAAGGTCTGCCAAAATGGATTCGAAAGTTGATGTGGTTGCCCGGCGCTACATTGATTCTGGCAGTGGTCCTCACGATTCTGAATGCGAACTGGAATCCGGCGGCGTGGGAACCGTTCAACGCGTATATCTGGTACGTGGCGGGCAGCAGCAGCCTTGTTCTGGCAGTCGGATCGCTTTTGATTTCGACGTTCATCCCGATGGCTTATTGCCGCTACGGATGCGCGACAGGGCGTTTGCTGAACTACGTTCGCCGTTCCGCAAAAGCCGACCGGTTTACGTTTTCTGACGGTGTTGCCGTTGGTCTTTGCCTGTTGGCCTGGGGCCGACTGCTTTGATAGTTGGGCGGCGGCAGGTTTGCCGTACCGACGATGCGTTCATCACTCAAGGCATTTTAGCGATGCTTTGAACCGATTTGCTTTCCTCAAATTAAGATAGAACCGTGGCCAGTCAGCCGTGGTAATGCATAGAGTGTGGCACGGTGAAAACTCGTCGATTCGCTTGCTCTATCGAGCCTTCCACTGGAAGATCTTGTCCTATAGAAAATGACTTGTCCTTAAAGCTTTTTGTTTCGGAGCCTTCCCTATGATCCGCTGTTTGGTCACTTTCGCCTTAATGCTCTGCAGCCTTTTATTGGCACCAACAAGCAGCTGCGCCGGCGAATCAAAGAAGCTGGTTATTGTTGCTGGCAAGCCGTCTCATCCGCCACGCATGCATGAATTCAATGCGGGCGTGCAGCTGCTGGTCAACTGCCTGAACGACGTGCCCGATCTGAAAGTCGAATACGTTCTGAATGGCTGGCCAAAGGACGATCAGATTTTCGAGGGTGCTGATGCCGTGGTGTTTTACATGGATGGCGGTGGCCGACACGAAGTTGTGCAGGAAAATGGGCGGCGCCTGAAACTAATCGACGATTGGGTAAAGAACGGTGTCGGTATTGGCTGCATGCATTATGGAGTCGAAGTGGTACCCGACCAGGCCGGGCAGGATATGAAACGCTGGATCGGTGGACACTACGAGAATATGTTTTCGTGCAATCCCATCTGGGAACCGCTGTTTGCTGTGCTGCCCGATCATCCGATTACTAGTGGTGTGAAGCCGTTTCAGATCAGCGATGAATGGTATTTCAATATGCGATTCATCGCCGACATTCCCGGCAACATTCCCGCTGAGGCAGATGGCATTAAGTTCTTCCCTATTCTTCTGGCCGTTCCGGCGGACGACGTTCGAGACGGACCTTATGTTTACCCCAAAGGACCATACGCTCATATTGAAGCAAACTCCGGACGAGCCGAAGCCACTATGTGGGCCGTTGAACGCCCCGACGGCGGTCGCGGTTTCGGCTTCACGGGTGGCCACTTCCACGACAACTGGTCTAACGATGATTTCCGAAAAGTTGTCCTCAACAGCATGCTGTGGATCGCCAAAGCCAACGTGCCTGCTGACGGAGTTCAATCCAAACTGGTACACGGCCAAATTGACGAAAACCTCGATCCAAAGCCGGCGAAGAAGAAATAGTGAACGTCAGCCCGGCATCGCGTCTGTTCAACGCCGACTTCCGGCTCAAAGTTGGCGGCTCAAAGTTGGCATTGCTGCGTAGTACTGTGTTTGGAAGTCTGGGATCTGTTTGAACCAATTCTCGCTGATGCTTGCTAAATGGAAGACACTGTTTGGCAAACAACGAGATGAGTTGGACGCTGGTCCGATTTTCTTTGACGATGATTGCTGGGCTGCTATTGGGAAGCAGCATCGGAAGGCAGGGCGAAACGTGGACGCCCGCTGTGGCTGGCCAACAGTCTGCAGCAATGGCCACTACTGCAGTTGATGCAGCTTCTGCAAGCCATCAACGCCACAAACCCGTGGGCAACACTTATTACACTCAGTCAACGCCTACTGCCGACGGGCCAGCCCTGGCCTAGGGTCTACCAGCACCTGCTGCATCTGCGATGCCCAACATTCCGTGTTGGAAAGTTCGGGCGAAGCAAGACGAGCAAACAGGCTTCAGCATCGAATCGCAGACATCGAACGCCGGTTAAGATATGCGATCCCGGCAGCAACAGGTGCAAATCCGCAAGTTCACGCCATCGGCTTATATAGCTGTAATCAGCTACCGCCCAAAGTGCTGGTCACCGCTACAAGCAGCCCGGTTGTTCTGGTGCTGACCGCCTACAGCAGCGCGCAATGGGCGGTCGAAGCGGCTAACGAGGTACAGTTCGATTTAGTCATCTGCACAGGCTATCACCGGCAGACAGTCGTCGGTGGCGTCCCCGGCTTTTCCTACTGCTACGACGATCGAACAGGCGATTATGCGTACGCACTGGCTCGGATCAAACAGACTAGGACAAGCTGGCAGCGTTCGATAAACGCTAACCGGTGCGTTAGCGTTTATCGACGGCCAACGGCAGCTACTACGCATCAAAAGAAGCCTACATCATTGGACCGGAAAGGTCCGACTGGCGGATTCAAATGCTTCACAATCAAAACTTTTCTGACTGAAGAATCGGACGCTTCATTCGTCGCCCCGTCAACCGAATCGACATGCCACCTTTCGCCAGTGGTTTGCTCGCCAGAAACGCGTTGCGGCGCGTCCAGTGGTTGAAGAACGGCGTCGCGATTATTCCTCGACAACCAGTCCGATGCGAACCAGCTTCGAACGACATTCGTCTCGCTCACGGCTGCGAGTCAGTCCGGCCCATGTGGGATCCTGAGCTGCCAGGAAAGCTTCGGTGGAAAACGGCGGTGCTGCTCCGGTCGCTGCGGCGCCGGCGTTCAGTCGCTGTACGACGCCGACGTCCAGTCGAGTCAGAAACATCGACTGCATCCGATAATCCTGAAACGCTTCCCACACTATTGGAAACAGTGGAGCCACTATCTTTTCGCCGATTGTTGTGGCATAGTCGCGAATTTCCTGCTGAGCGTGGCTGTCCATTCGCAGGGCCAGAAAGTGCAGCAGGTTGTGCAGGTCGACCTTCCAATACGCTTCGGTATACGTCGCCAGCGGAAGGTCTTTCCGAGCCTGTTCGCGGGCAACGCCCGAATCGATGCGTTCCTGATAAACGGTTCGCATTTGATTTTGCAGTTCGGTTTCCTGCTGCGTCAGTTTTTGTCCGAGTTCCGGTGCGAGCGGTTCACCGCTGCCCTGGCGGTTTGATTCGGCCTGAGTTCGCCATTCTTCCGGAAGCGTTGTCTGAGCTGCATCGATGGCCAATGAATAGCGCGTGCTGTATTCGTTGATGTTGGCCGTGCGATGTCGCACCCATTGGCGCCAGCAGTCCATTGGTACGCGAACCAGAAACTTCACTTCAGCCATTTCGAACGGCGTGGTGTGGCGATGTCGCAACAGATAGCGAATGAGTGTTCGGTCGTCGCTGACTTTCTTGGTACCTTCGCCATAGCTGACTCGAGCGGCCTGAACGATACTGCTGTCGTCGCCCATCACATCAACCAGGCAAACAAAACCGTCGTTCAATACGGGGAATTTCTGCCAGCGAAGTTCATTGACGCGGGCTATTCGCTGTTCGGCTGACTCTGACACTTCTGCTGACATCTTGGTTCTGCTTCTGCAAAGCGGCGTGCTTCAATAGAACTTTTGTTCCGAGAAACAGCCGTCTAAACGAAATCGCGGCGTTCAATCACTTCGATGACACGTTTTATACCGCAAGCTGGGCCAGCACTTTAGGGTTTCTAAACTATGAAATCCAACGCTGCGGGATACTCTTCTGCGGAGCCGACCAAGTACTGTTGTAACTCCAACAAATAAAAGGCGCTGATGATGTTCTTTACTCTGATGGAAGACACTCTAATTGGGCGGTTACTGCTGGCTGGAGACGAGCAGGGCCTGCGATTTCTGCTGTTTGACCACCAGAACTCACGCCAGCGTCACTGTGTGCCAGGTGCCGACTGGGAACAAAACGATGCTCACTTTCGAGAAACAACCAAGCAACTGAAGGCCTACTTTTCCGGTGACCTGAAGAAGTTTGACCTTCCGTTGGCAGCGGAAGGTACTGACTTCCAGTGTCGCGTATGGCAGGCCCTGATGGACGTGCCTTACGGCGAAACGGCCAGTTATGGAGCAATCGCCAAGGCCCTTGGACAGCCAACGGCTTCGCGGGCTGTCGGTATGGCAAACGGCCGTAATCCGATTTCAATCATCGTTCCGTGCCACCGCGTGATTGGTGTCAGCGGAAAACTGGTTGGATACGGAGGCGGTCTCAATCGCAAATTGACACTGCTGCAGTTGGAAGGTATCGCCGTTTAGTCAACGCCTGCGTTATACAGGTTTGTCGTTGTTTTCCGGGCGACCTTCTACATAACACCAGTTGTGGATTGGCTTCAGAATCTCCAGTACTTCGCCCAGCAGTGTTTGGTTTAGCGGTTGCTGAGCCCAACGAACCCATTCTGCAATTCGCTTCGGATTCGCGGACCCCGTCACGCAGGTTGCGAATTCGGGATTGGCGATTGAGTACTGAAGCGCTAACTGAGCGATGTCGATGCCTGCCGCCTTGCAATGGTCGGCCGCTTTCTTCGCAACTTCACGCACCTGCTTGGTGGCTTTGTGCCATTCGGGAAGAGGAGCACTGGTTAGCAAACGCGCCGAAAAAGGCGCCGCATTCATGATGCCGACACCCTTTTCTTTGCAAATCGGCACCAATTCCAGAGCCATATCGTTCTGCAAAGTGTAGTGGTTGTAAGTCAGAACCACGTCGATATCTGCGTTGTCCAGAACATACTTGAACATCTTCATCGGGTAACCGCTGACGCCAATATAACGCACTTTTCCTTTTGCGACCTGTTTCCGTAACGCTGGCAGCGTTTCGTTAACAATCTGCGACATCTCCACATATTCAAGATCATGGCATAGAACGATATCAAGATAGTCCTGATGCATTCGCTCTAGGGAAATGTCTATGCTTTCTTCGACTCGCTTCGCGCTGAAGTCGAAGTGCTTTGGCGCATATCGACCAAGCTTTGTACCCAGATAGTACGAACTGCGAGGAATATCGGGCAGCACCTGGCCAAGCAGAACTTCGCTCATGCCACGTCCATAGTACGGTGACGTATCGAGGAAATTCATGCCGTTGTCGATGGCCACATGCACGCTTTTCAGAGCTTCTCCAATGTCGACCCGGCGAAATTCTGCGCCAAGTGAAGACGCTCCAAAGGAGAGCGACGTCAATTCCATATCCGTTTTGCCGAGCCGACGAGTTTCCATGTTTTCTGTTTCAGACAAATAGACAATGTTTCGGTCACCGGGCGCGAAACATAGCAGTTTGGGCAGGCGTTTTCGACTGTCTCGTGATCCTGGGAATCAGCTGTTCAGCTGCCGCTATTAGACACCACGGGCATTGTTATCACTCCGACAGCAACAACGCTGGAATTATGCTGATCTTCTGCCAAAATACAAAAACAGTACGAGACACCCGTATTCTTACTTTTGTCGATCTTCGGTTCTCTGAGGCAGAAGCATGTCAGTCACTAAGTTTACAAGCGAGGAACTCGATGACCTTCACGATGAGGTCACCTTGCCACTTTATGTGTTGTTTCCATCAGGTGCGCTGGGCTTATATTCGCTGGCATTCCCGTGGCCAGTGAATACGTTGTCCGTTTATCTGAACTGGCTGGCGTTCACTACGTTCATCTTCTTTTGTTACACCAGCTGCTTTCACGAAACTGTTCATCAGAAGTTAAGTCAGTCGGTCGGTCGGTCGGTCGGTGCGTCTGAGCATTCTTGTTGGTCGAATTCTAGGCACGCTGATCTTCACTCCATATTCGGTGTATCGAGAAAGCCATATTCGCCACCACGCTTATCTGAATAAGCCCTCGGAACTTGAACTTGGGCCATACAGCGATCCGAACACTTCCGTTTCGTTTCGACGAACGTTTGTCTGGTTCGATCTGCTGCTTGGCTTTCTGGCGGGCCCGTTCGTCTATGGACGCACGTTCTTTCATCGTAATTCGCCGATCAAAAACCCTGCCATTCGCAAAGCTGTTTATTGGGAATACGCCGCCATTGTGATGTTTGGGGGAACCGTGCTCGGATTCACCACTGCTGACAACACGTGGTTTTAGCTGGCCACCGTGTGGATACTTCCACATTGGCTCGCAGGCATCATGCAAACCGGTCGCAAGCTGACCGAGCACTTGGATATGGCCAGCTATGACCCATTGAGGGCAGCCCTTTGAAGGTGAGTTTTTAGGTGTTTCTTCTGGCGAGTAGCTTTGCCGTGGCGACGTGTTGTCCGTTGCCGGAGTACTTGCGTTGGGGTTGCTGGCGTTTGGGTCCGCGTTTGCTTTTCTGG
>Ga0209390_10000831_pt1 | contig 61599 bp, 39 predicted proteins | sample BON01_FD_187212 | JGI IMG/M metagenome (GOLD analysis project Ga0209390, IMG submission 187212) | Freshwater microbial communities from Lake Bonney liftoff mats and glacier meltwater in Antarctica - BON-01 (SPAdes) (version 2) | ecosystem: Environmental > Aquatic > Freshwater > Ice > Glacier...
GGGGGGGGGGGGGGGGGGGTTTGGGGGCGTGTAAGCGCCGCCGCGCCTCGTCGCGCCGTTTGGTTTTTCGGCGACGTCGCGGGCTTGTGGGCATTCTTCTTGTTCATACGCAAACACAGTCGCAAGCCGACAAACTAGCGCACCCAACCTCGATGTCAAAGTCAGCGAGAGACAGTCAGGACCAAGGCATCCCGTCATAATCGCACCAACACGAGAGAAGCTCTTCGCTTTCGCTTTCGCTTTCGCTTTCGCTATCGTTCACGCGCCCCCTCCTTATCCCGTCCCGCGGCCCTTGTCCCGCATCGCGCCGGCGCGTGGGCAGTGCTGACTTTCCCGCGAGGCAAGCTGCGGGCCGCGCAGAGGGAGCGCCAGCCACAGGCGGCGTGAATTCGCGCCCGCCCGACGACGAGCGCCCCCCTCTCTCTCTCTTTTGTCGCCGTCGACGGGCGAAGGCGTCGCGTCGCGTCTCCTCCCGCCCCAAAAACGAATGGCGGACGGCGCCGGCGGCTGGGCCGGCAACGACGCGTACGACCTCGAGCCCGACGCCGAGATGGAGGCAGACGCCCGCCGCGCCGTCCGCCGCAAGGTGGGCCTCGCGCTCGCGCTCTTCGTCGCGGGCGGCGGCCTGCTGGCCGGCGGGCTCGGCGCGCTGCTGGCGGGCCCCGAGGGCGCCGGCGGCACGGGCACCGCCATGATCGTTCTGGGGTCGCTCACGTTCGCGCCCGGCGCCTACTTCACGCGGGTGGCCTACTGCTCGTACAGGGGCGTGCAGGGGTACAGCTTGCGGGACATCCCGGATGTTTGAGTGGCGGCGGCTGCGGCGACGACCCCCTTTCGCTCTTTGTTCCCGGCTTTCTCCGTTCGGCGTTCAATGGGAAAAGGACGTGATGAGCCCCGTGTACACACGCTACCCATGTGACACGTTGTGTAAAGACCCCCCCCTTGAGTCATCCTAGCCTACGGCAGTCAGCCTAGTTGCACCAACTAGGCTGACTGCCGTACACAAACCAACACCTCGTTGCTCTTATTGTAATCAGATGGCAAACACGACGTGAGTAGGGGTCGAGTCGGTTGCGCGGCGCGAATGCAGAAAAAACATCGAAATTGGGGGGAATAAAGCGAGAGAATAGGTGGCGTCGGAGAGGGGGGGCCAGAATGATCCGACGAGGCGAGGACGAGGCGCCCTCGCTCGCTCTCACATCGCCGCGCAGCGCCGCCGCTCGCTCACGCGGCACCACACGCCCCCCGACGGGCCCATCGTGATCCCTGTAGCTGTCTTGATGGGCGGCGCCGCCGCCCTGCGCCCTCCTCCCTCCCTCCCCTCCTGCTCGCCGCTCTCGCCGGGCGCCGCCGCCGCCTCGAAATCGAGCGCCCGGAACAGCGCCACCAGCGCCAGCCGCGCCTCCTTTAATGCAAATCTGTAGCCGATGCACATGCGCGCGCCCGCGCCAAACGGCAGAAAGGCGCTGGGAGAGGCGGCCCTGAGCGACGGGTCGCCGCCGAGCTCGGCCGGCAGAAAACGCTCGGGAACAAAGTCGCCGGCGCGCGGCCACACCTCGGGGTTGCGGTGCACGGCAAAGAGGACGGCCGAGACCGATCGCGTGGCGCGGGGGACAGACACGTCGGGCCGGCCGGGCAGCGAGGGGAGCACGAGCGGCGGGGCGTCCGGGTGCAGGGCGCCGGGCCAGCGCACGATGGCGGTCCCTGGGGGGTACAGGCGCATGGCCTCGTCGAGGGCGGCCTGCGCGTAGGGGATGGAGGCGTCGTCGTTTTCGTCCTCGTCAGCGTCGTCGTTTTTGTCGCCATCGCCCTCGTCGCCGTCGTTGCCCCCCTCGCGCCCCTGCTCGCCGTCCTCCTCGCTCCCGTTGTTGGCGGCGGCGGTCCCGCCCTCGGCCGCGCGGCGCAGGCGGCGCGCCTCCCGCCTGGCCTCGCGCGCCGCGTCGCTCTCGTCGATCGCGCGCTGCAGGGCGTGCGCCTTTTCCGGGTGGCGCGCGAGCAGGGCGACGGCGAGGCTCAGCGCGCTCAGCGTCGTCTCGTACCCGGCGAGCACGAACGTCTGCGCCTGCGCGGCGACGTCGTCCGCCGTAAGCCGGCCGTCGCGCATGATCGACGCAAGGAACGAGCCGGGCGCGATGCCCGTCACGCCCTTGGGCTTCTGGGGCGGTGTCTTGGCGGCGCCGCTCTTTTCGCTGCCGCTGTCCGCCGACGCACCCAGCGCCGCGGCCGCCTCCTCCCGCTCCCGCTCCTCTTCCTCCCGCTGCCGCTGCTGCCGCCGCGCGTGCTCGACCAGGAAGCGCGCGGCCGCTTCCAGCTCCTGCCGCGCCTTGACGCGCCGCACGAGCGGCGCGTCGGGAAACCGGCGCGCCAGGAAGCGCAGCGGCGCGGTCAGCCGCGGCACCGCCATGGCGGCGAGCGCCCAGCGCGAGGCGTCCGACATGCGCGTGGTGCCGAAGAGCTCCTCGGCGGAGACCACGAGCTGGCGGCCCATGCGGCGCCACTCGCGCTCCTCGCGCTCGCCCTCGTTGCCGTCGTCGCCGTCGGCCCCGCCCTCCTCCTTGCCGCCGCCGCCCTCCTCCTTGCCGCCGCCGCCCTCCTCCTTGTCGCCCCCATGGGAGGAGGAGGACGACGAAAAGGCGCCCCAGTCGACGCCAAAGGCGCAGCTGCCGACCGCCTCCATCGTCATGCCCGCCAGCACCGCGTGCACGTCGACCGGCGCTCCGGCAAAGCCCGGCGCCGCCCTGGCGCGCAACTGCCGGCTGGCCGACAGCGCGGCCTTTGCCAGCAGCGGGGCGTACGCGCGGAGCGACGCCGGCGCGAACGCGGGCTGCCAGGCCCTCTTGAGCATCGTGAAGCGCTCGCCGTCGGCCAGCAGCAGGCCCGTGGCCTCCCGGTTCCGCAGGCCCAGGCCCAGGGGGTCGCCCCCGCCGCCGCGCCCGCCGGGGCCCATGCCGCGCGCAGAGACGCGCGAGCCGACCTTCTTGGCGGCGTCGGGGTCGACCGTGACAACCACGGCGGTCGTCCCCCGCCAGACTTTGAACGTGGGGCCGTAGAGCGCGGCGCCGCGGAGCGCCAGCGCGGGCATGCCGCCCCCGCGCGCCAGGTCGGGAAGGTTGCCAAAGGGCGCCTTGTAGGGAAAGCCGGGCACGCGGCGGTGGCGCCAGCGCTCGAGCGGGTTTAGCGTGAGCTCGAGCGCCAGCGCCAGCAGTGCGGCGCCGAGGAAGGTTAGAGCGGCGAGCGCGGCGCGGGGAAAGAGGCGCGCGAGGGCGACGCCGACGGCCAGGAGGGCGGCGGCGAGCGCGAGGGCGGTGGAGGGCGGGCAGGGGATAAGCCCGTTGTTGTTCTTGTTGTTTGGGGGGGGGTCGGAGGCCGTTCCTGCGGCGGGCGCCATGGCTGCTTGTGTGTCTCTCTCTCTCTTTTTTTTTTCCTCCCGAGCGCTCGGTCGACCGGCGGCGTTGGGCGCGCGCGCCTTCTTCGACGATGCTTTTTTTGTTTCGTGGCGCGAGCTGTGTGTTTTGTTTCGGATGGGCGCTCGAACAGAAGGGTTGCGCGCGCGGTTGCGATTTTGTCGACGATTCGCGTTGTGCGATTGGATGTGAGAGAGGGGACGGGTTTCGCGTTTATGTGCTCAACTGTCGAGGGCAGGGGAGGAAGGCGACTCACTTTTCTTTTGCCAAAGACTGTGGGCGTCGTCATCGATGCCATGGTGTCCCTTGCCCTGTCTCCAACATACCTCGCAACTCCGCGGCTTGACAAAACCATCACCATCGAATCGACGTTCTCCACGTTCACATCAGCAGCGCACACACGTCCCGCGCGCCGACAAATAGCAAAGAGACAAGAGACAAGAGTCGCCTCTTGTCCTCCTCCTCCTCTCCCGTTGAGCGCCCCCGATCCGTACTGCCGCTGACGTGACGCGCGCAGAGCTCGCATCCTCTTCTAGAAGCACGTGATCGGGCAGGGGATAGCGCGCGCGCCACAGCGCGGCGCGCCGCAGATCGCGCACACACCGGGGGCAGAGGCGGCGCTCCCTCGCGCGCGCCGCCCGAGAGCAGGGGCGCGCCCCCACGCGCGCGCGCGCGCGCGCACGGGGCTCTGAGCGCGTCCTCTCGCGCTCACCATCAGCGCACCGCCGCGACCTCTTCGCGGCACGCAGCACACCCCCCAAAAAATAACAATGCCGCGCAACCCGAAAAAGGGCAAGGCGCCGCCGCCGAGAAAGGCGTCGTCGCCAGCGAAAAAGCCGTCGGCGTCGGCATCGGCGGCAGCACAGCAGGCCCCGCAGCCCCGCCAGCCCCGCGTCTGGCTCCCTGGCGCCGCCGACCCCGACATCGACGGCGACGAGGCGGGGCTCGAGCTCGAGTACGACCCGACCGCCTACGACTGCCTGCACAGGTTTCAGATCGAGTGGCCGGCCCTGTCGCTCGACCTGCCGCGCGACCTGCTCGGCGCTCCCCGCTCCGCCTTTCCGCACGAGATGTTTGTGGTGGCCGGGACGCAGGCCGACCAGCCGCGCAACAACAGCCTCGCGCTCCTGCGCCTGACGCACCTGGGGCAGGGGCGGCACGGGCGGCGCGACGCCAAGGGGCGCGCGCGCAGGCGAGACGGCGGCGAGGGGGGCGGCGCGGCGGCCGAGGGCGGCGCCGGCAAAAAGGCGGCGGCCGCGGCCGGCGCGGAGGCCATGAGCGAGGACGACGACGACGACGACGACGACGACGACGACGACGACGACGAAGACGACGGCCTCGACAATGAGGACGACGACGACGACGAGGACGGCGACGATGACGGCGACGAGCCGCCGCGCATGCACTGCCGCCTGATCGCGCAGCCGCACGGGACCAACCGCGTCCGCGCGGCGCCGCAGCGGCCCGGGCTGGTGGCCGTGTGGGCGGACACGGGCTCGGTGCGCGTGCTGGACGTGTCGGCGCAGCTGGCCGAGATGGCGGCGGACGAGCACCCGAAGCACAAGTCGGCGAGCCGCGTGCAGGTGAGAAGATGCTTTGAGGTTTTGTTTGTTTTTTCGGTTGTGCAAGCGCGCGTCGTCTTCTGTCGTCGTTGTTTTTGTTTTCGCGCGGTCGTCGAGGGAGAAAGACAGAGGCAAAGAGGAGAGGGGCGATGAGGACACAACATTGCTACATAAACCCAGCTCTCGGAGCCGGTCAACCGCGTTGGCATCATTTCGCGGCCCGGCAACATGGCGACCACTATGACGGTATCTGAAGCTCCCCCCCCCCTTGACCTTTTCTCCCCTCGACCACCCCCCCGCGCACCAAACGACGACGACGCTTTTGTTTCCCGTCTTTCGGCGAAACGCGCCCCCCGCCCCGCCTCGCTTTCTGGGTTTTCTTCACCCGCCGCTGACGCCACCCGCGACTCTCTCCCCTTCTCCCTTGTGCTGCCTCCTGCCCATTCGCGACACAACACAACACAAAACGAACGACCCCATACCCAATACATACACTCTATACAACGGAAATAAGCAGAACCTCCAGCCGCTGCACGCGCACAAGCACGCCGACGAGGGGTTTGCGCTCGACTGGTCGCCCTGCCACGAGGGGCGCCTCGCCTCGGGCGACTGCGCGCGCCACATTCACGTGTGGGAGCCGGCGCAGGGCGCAACGGGGTGGGCCGTCTCCGCGCCCTACGCGGGCCACGCCGGCAGCGTCGAGGACGTGCAGTGGTCGCCCGCCGAGCCGACGGTGCTGGCGTCGGCGTCGGCCGACGGCTCGCTGCGCGTGTGGGATTCCCGCGCGGCGCCCAAGCGTGGGTCGATGCTCTGCCGGCCCGGGGCGCACGCGTCGGACGTCAACGTGCTGTCGTGGAACCGGCTGGTGGGCTACATGCTCGCGTCCGGGGGGGACGACGGGGCGCTGCGGGTGTGGGACCTGCGCACGTTTTCGGGCGCGGCCGGCGGCGGCGGCGGCAGCGGCGGCGGCGGCGTGCCGGCGGCGAGCACGGCGACGACGACGGCCGCCGAGCCCGTCGCACACTTTGCCTTCCACCGCGCGCCCGTCACGTCGGTCGAGTGGTCGCCATACGAGGGCTCGATGCTCGCGACCGCCGGCGCCGACGACCAGGTGGCCGTGTGGGACCTGGCCCTCGAGCGCGACCCCGAGGAGGAGGCGGCGGCGGCGGCAGCCGCGGGCGCGGGCGCCGCCGCGCCGCCGCCTGACCTGCCGCCGCAGCTGCTGTTCGTGCACTCGGGGCAGAAGGACATCAAGGAGCTGCGGTGGCACCCGCAGATCCCGGGCATGCTGGTCACGACCGCCGCGGACGGGTTCAACGCCTTCCGGCCGTCCAACCTTTGAGACACAAGGGCATTTGTAAAAACGACGTCGGGATTCTTTTTTCTAGGTATTCTGGTTGGTCCCCGCCGCCGGCTCGTCGTAAAAGAGGGAGGGGAAAAGGAGGGCGCGCAGACAAAAGACAGCTCGCGGGTGGGAGAGCTGAGTTGCCTGCGCGCGGCGCGTTGGTCAAAGAATGTCTTGGCCGTTTCTATATGATTCGGGGCGAGAGGGGCCGCCGGGCGTGAGAAGGGGGCGCCGACGGACCGACGGCGAGGGAATGGAAAGATACACGTGCAACAACAGGCGAGGGGGAAAGAAAAGATACACGTGCAACAGGCGAGGGGGAAACATGCAGGGGTCCGGCGCAGTGCTTGGGGAGGAGGTATTATTCAAGCAGGCAGCACGAGTGCGTGTGTAAAATCGGAAGGGGTCGGAGCAAAGGTGGGGGAAGGGGTGGGTTTGACGGGCCGAGCGAAAAAAAACAGTCGTTTCGCGAGAGTGCGAGCGAAGGGGCGGCCGTCGTCCGTCCGCCGCCGCAAAGGGCGGGCGGGCGGAGGGGAGCGGGCGTCGTCCGTCCGTCCGCCGCCGCAAAGGGCGGAGGGGAGCGGGCGTCGTCCGTCCGTCCGCCGCCGCAAAGGGCGGAGGGGAGCGGGCGTCGTCGTCCGTGCGAAGGAAAGCGCGGGCAGAGGGACAGAGAGAGATACAGAGAATAGGCGCGCCGCGTGGAAAGAGAGTTTGTCCCGCTTTCACCGCAACGCGGGCGGCGGCGGCGGCGAGGGGCCGGGCGGCGGCGGCGGCGAGGGGCCGGGCGGCGGCGGCGGCGAGGGGCCGGGCGGCGGCGGCGGCGCGGCCGACGGCGGCCGCATCCCTTCAACGCTGCGGCGCCGGGCCCCCCCGCCGCTGCTGCTGCGGCGGGCGCCGCCGCCGGCCGGGCCCGCCGGCGCAGGAGGGGCAAAGGACGACGCCGACGCGCCCGTCGCGCGCTGCCGCAGGGCTTCGATCGGCACCAGCGCGCCGGCGTCGTCCTGGACCCACCGCACGCGCCAGAGGGTGGGCGGGCTGCCGACGCGCGCGGGCGGGCCCGAAAAGGGCCCCTCCTGGCCGAGGGGGACGACGATCTCGGGCGCGCCGGGCAGCGGAAGCGCGACGCGGCGGGTGAGCAGAGTGTCGCCGCCGTCGGCGGCATACGACGACGCGCCGGCGGCGGCCGCGCCCGCGGCATCCGCCTCGGCCTTCGCCTCCATCTCGGCCGCCTCGAGCTCTGCGCGCCGCGCCACCTCGAGAAACACGTCCTCGAGGGATGTGAGCGACAGCTGCACGTCGGTGACGCCCAGGGCGGCGGCCTCGGGCCCTTCGAGGCGCGCGAGGAAGCGCGCGAAGCCGACCGCCGGGTCCTCCTGCGGCGGCGACGCCGACGCCGCGCGGCTGCTCGGGCCGCTGCTGCCGCCAATGCCGCCGCCACTGCCGCCGCCGCCGCCGCCGCTCACGGCCGCCGTCATGGCCGCCGGCACCACGTAGTGCAGGTACGCGCGCGTCTCCTCAAGCGGCAGCAGGCCGTCCAGGTGCCGCGCGACGAACGCGCGCACGCGCGCGGCCTTGGAGGCGAGCTCGGCGAGGTCCGCCTCGCTGCCATAGGGGCTGGCATTGCGCAAAACGCGCTCGGCGATGGCGGCGGCGGCGGAGGCCGAGGCGGCCGAGGCGGCGGCCGAGGCAGAGGTAGGGGAGGAGGGGTACGGAGCGGCGCCCGCCGCGGGGCCGGCGGCGGCGGCGGCGCCCGCGGAGGGCGGCCTCCCGCCGCCGAGGCCCGCGGAATTGAGCGCGGCAGCGAGCAGGAGCGGCGGCGGCGACACGGTCGACCTCGAGCGGCGCAGAGGGGGGTGGGGGCCGTCCGCGGGCGCGGGCGCGCCGCCCGCGTCGCCCGGCGGGGCGGCCCCGGCCAGGAGCGAGCTGCCGGCGCTGCTCGCGCGGCTGGGGGGCGCGGATTCGGCGGCGGCGGCGAAGGGCGAGGTGCGGCCGTCCCCGTCCCCGTCCCCGTCCTCGTCGCCGTCCCCGTCCCCGTCCCCGTCCTCGTCGCCGGTGCCTTCGGAAGCGCCGCCGCCGCCGTCCCCCGCGGCGGTGCTGCCGCGGCCGCGCTGCTGCCCCCCGCTGCCGCCGCCCTCGAGCCCCTCGAGCTCCTTGCGCCGCGCCGCGTGCCGCCGCGCCGACAGCACCGACACCGTCAGCCGGTAGCCCGAGCCGTACCGCTGCTTCAGCCGCAGCGGCGTGCCCAGCGCGCGCAGCCGCCCGCGCGCCATGATGCCGACGCGGTCCCCAAGCACGTCCGCCTCCTCCATCGAGTGGGTCGTCAGGACGATCGCGCGCCCCATCTTCGCCCCCTGGATGATGTCCCAAACGTACCGCCGGCTGATCGGGTCCATCCCCGTGGTCGGCTCGTCCAGGTAGACGATCTTGGGATCGCCCAGCAGCGCGACGGCCACCGACAAGCGGCGGCGCATGCCGCCGCTGTAGGCCGCGCTGCGCACGTGGGCGGCCTCGGCCAGGCGCACGCGCGACAGCAGCGCGCGGGCCTCGGCGCGCACGGCGGCGAAGGGGCCGCAAGGCGCGGGGGCCGAGGGGACTGCGAGCGCCACCGCCGTCGTTTTGGCGGCCGCGGCCGCGGCCGCCGCCGCCGCGTTTGCCTCGCCGCCGATGCCGTTGGCGCCGCCGCCGCCGCCGCTGGCCTCTCCTGCTCGCGTAGCGCCTCCGCGTCCTTGCCGATGCTCCTCCTGCTGCTCCGCAACGGGCTCCTCGTCGTGCTCCTGCTGGGGAGCTAGCACGCCCTTGATGAGGCCGTAGATGGTCAGGTGCTCCGCGCCCGTCAGCTCCGCCCACAGCAGGTCGAACTGCGGGCACACGCCCATGATGCTCCGCGCGCGCTCGAGCCCGCCCTCGCTGCCGACGCCCTCGCCGTACACGAGCGCGTCGCCGCCCGTAAAGGGGAGCGCCCCTGTGAGGCAGTTGATCGTGGTGGTCTTGCCCGCGCCGTTGGGGCCGAGCAGGCAGAAGAGCTCGCCCTCGCGGATGTGCAGCCAGCTGCCCTCGAGGGCCCAAAAGTCGCGGGCGCGGCGGAGGCGGCGCTGGGGCGCGGCGGCGGGCGGGCGGCGCGCCGGGGGGGCGACGGCGGCGGCGGCGGCGGCGTCGGGCGGCGGCGACCGCGAGGGGGAGCACGACGAGGGCAGCGCGGGGTCGGCCGGCGCGACCGAGGCGGCGCGGGCCGGGCGCAAAAGGCCGCCGCACTGGGCCAGGAGCCGGCGCCACAGGCCCGGCCCGCCGCCGCCCGGCCCCGCGGCTGCTTGGCGCGGCTTTTTGGCCTTTTTGGCGCGGAAGGCCTTGCGCAGGCCGTAGATCTCGACCGCGTTGGTGGCGGCGGGGACGGCGGCGCCGAGGGCGCGGGCCGAAGAAGAGGGCGAGAGAAAAGCAGCAGCAGCGCCGTTGCCGTTGGCGTTGCCGTTGGCGCTGGCGTTGGCGTTGGCGTTGGCGTTGGCGTTGGCGTTGGCGTTGGCGGCCGCCCCCTTGGCCGCCGCCCCCTTGGCCGCCGGCTCTGCGGCCGCCGCCGCCGCCGCCACGCGGGCGCGCAGCAGCGCCCGCATGCGGCGCTCCTCGGCGGCGACGTCCGGGTCAACGCTCCCGGGCGGCGGCAAGGGCGGCCGCGGCGCGGGCGCGCCGCGCCAGAAGGCCCGCCCCTTGGAGCGCCACGGCGCGACGGCCGCCGGTGCCGCCCCTTTCCCGCCGCTTCCGCCCCGCCCCGACTCAATCGCGTCCGCCTCCTGCCCCGCCGCCCCCGCCCCCGCCGCCGCCCGCATCCCGCCGCCGCCGCGGCCCCGCCCCGACTCAATCGCGTCCGCCTCCCCCCCCGCCGCCGGCCCCCGCTCCCGCTCCCGTTCCCGCGCCGCCTCCTCCTCCCCCTCCAGCACGCGCCCCAGCGCCTGCGCCACGCGCGCGGGCCGCGGCCGCCAGTAGCCCGGCTGCAGAAAGTAGTAGGGCGGCCGCCTCAGGCCTAGCTCGTTCGGCAAGGCCTGGTCCAAATAGACTGCCATCAAGCCGTAGCAAAAAAACTGGGCGGCCAACGCCCAGTAGGCCTGCGACAGCGGCAGGACGCAGGCGTAGTCGCGGTACTCGAGCAGCGGGTCGTAGGGCGGCTGGTCGGCGCGGTCGGGCACGTAGATGCAGTAGCTGGCGCGCTGCGACCACCGCAGCCCGGGCGACGCGCCGCGGCGGTCGCCCGCGGCGGCGACCAAATCGCTCACCCCCTTCGTCAGCGGGTTCCACGGCGACAGGTTGAACACCCAGAAGAAGGCGCGCCCGGCGGCCCGGCGCGTGTCCGAGTAGTAGAAGGATGGGCTGTAGGGCAGGCGCACGAAGGCCTGAACGCCCTGGAAGATCCAGCCGACAAGAAAGACAACAAAACCGGCAGAGACGGCAGATTGTGAGTGGTGTAGAAACGTCGACAAAAAGTAAGCAAACGAAGTCATGGCGAGGCAAAAGAGCCAAAAGAGCGCGACCACGAGCGCGAGGTCGTTGCGCAGGAAGAACTCGAACCCGAGCGCGCAGCCAAAGGCCACAATTAGCAGGGTCGTGCACAGCGAAAAGAGCGCGTCGAACACGAGCCAGGACAGCCAGTAGGCGCTATCGCGCATGCCCATGGTCCGGAGCGCCTGCCGCAGGCCGAGCTCCTTCTCGCCGGCGATGGTTCCCATCTGCGTGACGAAGCCGAACATGAGGGCGGCGAAAAGAAAGGCGGACAGGACGCCGCCGATGATGTCGGCCGACGCGAGGGCCGGGTGAGGGAAGGGAGCCAATCTAGGCGCCCATCGAAGGGCGGCGGCCGTCGCGGCCGGCGCGCCGGCCGCCAGCAGCGCGGCGCGCGCAGACTCCCGCGCGACCGCGTTCGCCAAGGGGAGCTCGAAAAAGGTGTTGAGGTCCTGGAAGGAGCCGCGAAAGTACTTGACGCTGCCGTTGGACTGGAGGAGGTACCGCAGGTTGAGCATGGCCGGGGCGGCGGCGGCGCCGGGCGACGGCGGCGACGAGAAGTTTCCGGCGGGCGTGGCGCCCGCCGGCGGAGGCGCCTCGCCGAAGAAATGCACGCCGCCGAGCGCCGAGCCCTCCCCCGCGGAGATGATCCAGCGGTCGGCGGCCTGGCGCGTGGGGAAGCCGCGCACGCGCTCGGCCGGGATGGGCGGGTCGTTGTTCTCGCGCACGCGCTTGATGATGCCCTGCGTGTTTTAGTTTTTTGTTCGCCGTTCGAAAAGAAGGGGAGGCGGGAGCGCGGGCGTTGGCGTCTTGCTGGCGTCTCGTCGTTTTTGTCTTTCGCCGCGCTCTCCTGGTCTCGGCGCCGCGCGGCCGGCGCCTCGCCGCCCCTCCCCCCGCTCTGTAAACAAACAACCCCTCTCAAACACCAAAAACCCAGCAGGACCAAACCCACCTCGACCACGGGATCGTCGTCGGGCGAGTAGACGAACGCCACGCACGCCACCCGCCCGGGCCGCTCCAGGTAGAAGAGGTCGTCCGTGCAGGCCGGGACGGCGCCGACGGCCTCTCCGTCGACGGTCGGCGTGGCGCGCTGCCGCGCGACCTCGCCCGAGTTGGCCTCGAGCGACAGGCGCACGACCAGGGCCAGCAGGAGGAAGACGAAGGGGGCGGCGAGGCGGACGGTAGTGGCGCGTCGGGAGCGCCAGGCGACGAGGACTGTGCGTTTTTTGGTTTTGGGTTAGGCGGGGGTCTCGGTTCGTGAGCCAACAGACGGGGCGGGCGGCGGCGAGGCGGGCGAGCGGCGGCGGCGGCCCCGCGCGGCGCGCGTCGCGGCGGCTCGCGCGGCGCGCGTCGCGCCGTGTCTTGACTTTTGACTCAACGGTTCTTGTACAAGAGCGCGGCAAACTGCCGCAGGAGCCTCGTGCGGAAGACGGCCGCGCACGCCGCGTCCACGCGCGCTCGCCGCTTGGCGAGGCGGGCGTCCTCCTCGCGGGGAGGCGGGGGGGCGGGCGCGACCTCTCCGCCGGGGGGTCCTCCCTCCTTCTGCCGCGCCTCTGCTGCCGCCGCTGCTTCGGGCGCCCCCGTGGCCACCGCCACTGCCGCGTCAGTGCGCCCCATGGCCGCGTGTCCTGTCGAGTTCGCCGCGGGCGGATGGACGGGGTACGCGCGACTCCTGCGATTGGCGGTATGAGGAGGTGGTTTTTTTTTCGGGTTCGCCGGTGCTCTGTCGATGTTCGGGTCAAGGTGTCAAGGTGGAGCGACGCGCGTGCCTCGGTACTGGTCTCGGTGGGCGTCAGCAGCGCGCGGGCGCGGGGGTGAGGGGGTCGGGGGGGGAGAAGAGAGGGATGGGTCTTTGGAGGGAAAGTCGCCGCGAGTGAGCGTTCAAGAAACCGGCCGAGGCGTCGGCGGCGTCGGTCGATCGAGAGAGTGCGGGGCTGTCGAGCCCGGCGGCGCGCGAACAAAAAGGGCGCCTCGATGCTGCGGGTCAACGCTGTCGCTCGTTCCCACAACGTCCCCCGCCCCACCCGGCAATTTTCTCACCGCTTAAGCACGCGACCGGACCTCCTTCTTCGGAAGCCCGCTTCGCGCGGACGACCCGCACGTACCCCAACAAAACTTGCGTTTGAAACGAGCCCCTCTCTTTCCTTTTGCGTCTCTCTGTCTCTGTCTCTCTCTCTCTCTCGCTCGCTCTTGCCGCCGAGGGAGGAGGAGCGGGAGGTCAAAGAGGACCACCGCATCATCGAGCTCGTCTGAGGGTGCGTTTGCCCGTTTTTAGCGTGTGCGGCGTGCCCAAACGCAGGACGACCTATCCCACCGACAAGGGGAGGCAGACGACCTCGCAAACGTCGGCCGAAACCCCGGGCCTGGAATCGGTCCGGGCTTGCAGGCTTCTGCGTTAGGTCCGTCTCAACGTCCGTGGACAACTCGCGGGACCTTGAGGGCCGCAAAAGAGGTCTACGCTCGAAAAACAAACCCGACCAAAAGTTGGTTTGGGCGGGGACCGCAGCTTCCGTTTTTTCCTCGAAGCGCCCCCTTCGAGCAATCCTCTCCGCGGCCGCTCGCGCGCACGTGCGGCAGAACACTCCGGGTCAGGTCGATCTCACGGCCGTCGACCTCGCTCATCACCCCCTCCCGCCCAAACCAATCGCCAACAACAGGAAGAAGAGTGGCCGCCGCCGACGCGACGCAACGCAACGCGACGCGCGCGACGCGCCCTCGAACTAGGAGCCACCAAAAACCACACCAGCACCCGCGCCCGCGCGCCGACGACCATGTTTGGCGGCGGTGGCGCCGCGCCGCCCGGGGGAGGAGGAGGAGGAGGAGCAGGAGGCAGCAACAACGACAACCAGCAGCAGCAGCCGCACCAGCAGTGGGGGCCGCCGGGCGGCGCGGCGGCGGCGGCGGGCCCGCCGCCGCCCGTGCGCGTGGCCGGCGACGCGCTCAACGGAGGCGCATCGGCGTCGGCCCTCCAGCACCAGCATGAGCAGCAGCAGCAGCAGCAGCTGCCCAGCAGCGCCGCCAACGCCCCCTCGACCAAGCGGCGCGGGGGCCCCTTTGCCGCGCAGGCCGGCGCCCTGTTCCGGAAGAGCGCGACGTTCCAGCGCCGCAACTGGTGTTCCAACTGCTGCCTGCTCTCCGCGCCCGTGTTCTTCTGCCTGCTGCTCTTCGGCACGCAGCTGGCCGTCAACAAGCTCCTGTTCACGGGCGCCGACTACGAGTGCGGGTGCGCGTGCACGCGCTGCTGCGTGGACGGCGACCCGGCGCGCTGCCAGCCGCAGCCGACGGGCGTCTGCCCGCACACGTGTCTCGCGACGGACAAGACGCGCTGCGGCGTGCAGTTCTCGACCGCGCGGCAGTCGCCCTTCTGCGCCATCCCGCACCCGACCGCGTGGCCGGCCGTGCTGCAGGTGCCCGCCCCGGACGTGCGCGCGCGGCCGTGGCGCCCGGACCCCGTGCTGATGCACACGGGGGAGGACCAGGGCGAGGCGCGCGCGCTGGCCCGCGGCATGCTGCGCCCCCCCGGCCTGACGCTTCCGCGGCTGCTGGCCGCCCAGCGCTACGTGCAGCAGTTCAACCGCACGTTCGGCCCTGAGGGGGGGGCCATTCCCGCCGAAGTGCTGTCGCTGCTCGGCCTTACGCTCGGCTCGAGCGCGCGGATGGGGTCGACCCTGTACATAGAGCCGGCCGTCGCCGGCCGCGAGTCGCTCTCCGCGCTCTGGCCGCCGGGCACGTGCGCGGGCGTGCTGGGCCTGACCCCGGGACGCAACGTGACGCTGGGGGAGATGGTGTCGGCTATGGTCAACGCGAGCAACACGCCCGCGGCGGCGGCGGCGGTCAACAGGCAGCTGCAGGCCTTGCTCGGGGCTTCGCCGCCGCCCTCGTCGTCGTCCTCGTCGTCCTCTTCTTCTCCCGCCGTCCCCGACGACGCGGCGGCGGCGTCGTCGCCGCTGGCCCTCGTCACCGCCCTGCAGCTCAACTGCACCGACGTCGCCGAGGCCGTCTTCGCCACCCCGGCCGACCTCCAGCGCCGCCTCTACTGCGGCTACCGCAACGCGCGCTGCCGCGAGGACCAGGCCGCAGGAGCGGCCGCCGGCAGCGGCGGCGAGCCAGGCACGGCCGACGCCGCTTCTGCCGCCGCCGCCTCTGCCGCCGCGCCGCCGCCGCTGTCCGGCGAGGAGAACGAGGTCGCCGCCGCCTTCGACTGGCGCGCCACCAGCGCCGCCGCCTTCGACGTCGACGTCTACTACAACGACACGTACGGCATCCCCAAGGGCCAGGCGCCCACGGTCTACCAACGCGTGCCGCAGGCGCTAAATTTAGCCGTCAACGCCTGGCTCAGGCGCCACCTGGGCGACGGCTACAGCGCCGAGCTCGTCGCCGTCATGGAGACCCCCAAAGGCGGCACGTCGCTGCAGCTCGACTTCTCCTCGCTGCTGGGACCGTTGTTCTACACGTGGGTGGCCCAGATGCTGCTGCCCGTGTTCCTGGCGCAGCTGGTCTACGAAAAGGAGAGGCGGCTGCGGATGATGATGCGGATGCACGGCCTGGGCGACGGCGCCTACTGGCTAGTGACTTACCTGTGGTTCCTCGCGCTCTACGCGCTCTACATGGCCGTGTTCGTCGCGTTCGGCGCCGCCATCGGCCTGCAGGTGTTCCGCAAGAACAGCCTGGCGGTCCAGGCGGTATTCTACCTGGTGTTCGGCAACACGATGATCGCCCTGGCCTTTTTGCTGTCGTGCTTTTTCTCGAGCAGCAAGACCGCCACCGTTTTCGCCTATCTGATCGTTTTCGGCAGCGGCCTGGTCGGCTACCTCCTCCTCACGCGGCTGGTCACCTCGGGCGCCCGCTGGGCCTTCTTGCTCGAGCTCCTGCCGCCGTTCGCCCTGTACCGAGGGCTGTTTGAGCTCGGCGAATATGCGTTTTTGGGAGTGTACCGCGGCGGCGCGGGGATGACGTGGGCGTCGCTCTCCGAGCCACGCAACGGCATGCGCGAGGCGTGGATTATTTTGTCCGTCGAGTGGGCGGTGTTCATGGTCTTAGCGTGGTACCTGGAGCAGGTGTTCAGCGCGGGGACGGGGAACCGGCGGCACCCGCTGTTCTTCCTGGAGCCGGCGAGGCGGTGGCTCGGCGGGAGGCTCGGCGGCAAGGGCGAGGCGGCCGGCGGCGCGCCGGCGCTGGCGGCGGCGGGCGGGAGCGGCGGCGGCGGCAAGGCGCAAGAGAGCGCGGGCGGCGGCGGCCTTGGCGGCGCCGTGCGCCGCGCGCTGCGCCTGGGCGGCGGCGGCGCGCACGCGCAGGCGACCGTGCACCTGTCGGCCCCCGCCGACGAGGAGCCCGAGGACGTGGCCGCCGAGCACGCGCGCGTGGCGGCGCTGTGCGCGTCGGCGCCGCTGCTCGACGCCGCGCTGTCGCGGGCCGGGGGGCCGGCGGCGTCGTCAGCGGCGGGCGGCGGCGGCAGCGCGGCGTCGGCCGCGGACGAGGCGGCGGCAGCGGCGGCGGCGGCCGTGTACGCGCAGCACCCGATCATCGTGCGCGACCTGCGGCGGGTGTACGCAGCGCAGGACGGGCAGCCGCCCAAGCTGGCGGTGCGGTCGCTCAACCTGGCCATCGAGCGCGGCGAGTGCTTTGGGTGAGTGCCTTTTTTTTCTTTTCCTTTTTTTCCGTCCCCGCTCTCTTTCTTCTTCTTCGTCCCCGCGTTGCAGCGTGTATTTTGTTTTTTGCGAGCGCGCGGCGATGACGCTCCCTCGCAGCCTCGGCTTTTTGCGCTCTCTCCCAGCACCCCTCTTTCACGACCTCCTCGTTCTTCGCGCCCCACCATCCTTTGCGCGCGCGCTGAACTCACCCCAACATCCCCCCTCGTACGAAACTAACACGAAACCAAACAAAAACCGTCGAGGATAAAAAAACAAAAAAAAAAGCCTGCTCGGGCCCAACGGCGCGGGCAAGTCCACCAGCATCAACATGATGGTCGGCCTCCTCGAGCCCACCGCCGGCACCGCCGTCATCGGCGGCCACGACATCCGCACGGGCATGGACGCCATCTACGACGCCATGGGCGTGTGCCCGCAGCACGACCTGCTTTGGGAGACGCTGACGGGGCGCGAGCACCTGCTTTTCTACGGCCGTTTGAAGGGGCTCGAAGGGGACGACTTGTCGCGCGCGGTCGAGGCCGGCCTCCGCTCGGTCAACCTGTGGAACGGCGGCGTCATGGACAAGGCCGCCAAGCAGTACAGCGGCGGGATGAAGCGCCGCCTGTCCGTGGCCATCAGCCTCATGGGCGATCCCTTGGTGGTTTATTTGGACGAGCCTTCCACGGGGCTGGACCCGGCCTCCCGCCGCAACCTTTGGGACGTGGTGCGCGCGGCCAAGCGCGGGCGGGCGATCGTCTTGACCACCCACTCGATGGAGGAGGCCGAGACCCTGTGCGACCGGCTGGGCATCTTCGTGGACGGGCGGCTGGTGTGCGTGGGCAACCCGAAGGAGGTGACGTCGCGGTACGGCGGTTACTACGTGTTTACGCTGACTGTACCGGCGGGGCAGGAAAACGCGGCGCGCCGTTTCGCGCAGCGGCGGCTGGCGCCTTCCGCGCGCCTGACGTACAGCGTGGGGGGCACGCTCAAGTTCGAGCTGCCCACGTCCGAGGTGACGCTTAGCGCGGTGTTCAGCGCGATGGCGGCGGCCAAGGCGCGGGCCGAGGCGTACGTGGAGGGCGGCGCCGAGGGGTTGGCGCGGGCGGACGGCGGCGAGGAGGAGTGCGAGGCCGACGCGCGCGAGCGGGCGCTGCTGCTGGCGGCGCCGGCGGGCAGCGCGGCGCAGCAGCCGCTCGAGGTGCTCGACTGGGGCGTGGCCAACGCGACGCTCGAGGAGGTGTTCATCAAGTTTGCGCGGCAGATCGGCGCCAAGGCGGGCGACTAGAAGAGAGAGATTGAGAGAGAGGGAGGCGCGGGGCTCGCTCGTTGTCGTTTGCGCGCGCGCGCGACGCCCCACCCCATTCTTTTTTTCCCTCGTCGTCGGCGGCGCGCGGCCGCCCAATTTTTTGACCAAAACGAGAGATGCGTACTCAACACACACACGCGCGTGTGCGCGACCCGGTAGTCGGACACACCTACGTACACACACACGAACAAACGTCACGCGATAAACAGCTGAAACACTGCTGTTTTGTTCCCCTACTGCTGCAAAACAACAGAACGCCTTTTTTCCGCTCTCGTCTCGCGGCGGATTTTGGCGGGCGCGAGGGAGAAACCACAAATCCGATCGCGCGGTCTGTCTCATTCGCCCATTATCCAAAACGCGACCTCCTCGAACGCGATCCCCGCTCTCTCAAACGTCCTCCCCAATCCGCATTCGTGACACACACCAACAACACGAGGAAGAAAATTACACAACCAAAACACTAAAGCAAAAAACAGCAGCGACCCACCAAAAATCGAACAAATTATGGCCGCCGCCGCCGCCGGTGGCGACCTGCCCGCGACGCAGGTCGAGGGCCTCGACGACCTAGACGCCCAGCTCGCCGACCTGGAGGCCGTCCAGGCCGCCGCCGAGCCCGCGGTCGAGGCCGCGCACGAGGCGCAGGAGGCGCAGGCGCAGGCGCCCGCGCCCGCCGCCGCGCCGTCGCCGCCGCCCGCCGCCGCGCCGTCGCCGCCGGTGCTGCTGCCGCAGCAGCAGGACAAGCAGCCGTCCCCCACGCTAGCGGCGGCCGTCGCCGCCGGGGCCGTCCAGGTGGTGAGTGACACTTGCCTAGCTGTGGGCGAGTTTTTTGGCGGGCGGGGGGGGCTCGAGGGCGGGAGGGGAAACAGGGCGATGGCTTTGCGTCGCCCGCCCGCAGCTGTCGTTTTTTTGAAAAAATGTCGCGCGTGCGCCGCCGCCGCCGACGACGGAACCAAACCCACCACTCACCATCCTCTCTTTCCGCCCCTCGGACGACAAAACCCACAACGAAATCCGACAGCCGCCCGTCGCCGCCGGCGAGCCCGCGCCCAAGCCCGCTCCCGAGCCCAAGCCCGCCGCGGCCGCCCCCAGCAAACCCACGTTTGCCAAGCGCCGCGCGCTCGTCGTCCCGTCGGCGGCCCCTCCGGCCGCCCCGGCCGCCGTCGCCGCCACCCCTGCCGCCTCGGCCTCTGCATCCACCAAACCCACCAGCCCCTCGGCCGCTCCCATCACCGCCGAGCCGGACGAGAACGCGCCCAAGACCGCCGCGGCCGTGGCCGCCCCCAAGCCCGCCCCCAAGCCCGCCCCCAAGCCCGCGACCGCCGCCGCCAAGCCCGCCGCGCCGCGCCGCGCCCTCGCGCCTCCCGCCGCCGCCAAGAAGCCCGTCGCTGCCGCTGCAGCGGCAGGCGCCCCTTCCCCGGCCGTTCCCGCCGTCCCCGCCCCCGCCGCCGCCGCTCCCGCAGCCGCCGGCGCCCCCTTGCCCAAGGCCCGCAACGCCTACGCCCTCTTCAGCGGCGACGCCGAGCAGCGCGGGCGGGCGGTCGCTGCGCTCAAGGCCGAGGGCGGCGAGGGCGCCATCGTGTCGATGCCCAGGGTGTCCAAGCAGATGTCGGTCGCGTGGGCGGCGCTCGGCGAGGCCGGCCAGGCGCCGTACAAGGAAAAGGCGGCCGCGGAAAAGGCGGCGCGCGAGGCGGCGCTGGCGGCGCTCCCGAGCGACGCGGCGCGCGCCGCCGCGCGGGCGGCCGAGAAGGGCCCCGGCAAGGCGCCGGCCGAGGGCTCGGTTGCGGCCGCGCGCAAAAGCGCCCCGCCCAAGGCCCCCAAGGCCGCAGCCGCCGCCGCCGGGCCGACCGACGCCGCCGCCCTCGCCGCCCTCGCCCGCGAGTTGCACCAGCAGCAGGCGAAAGGGCGGCTGCTCGAGGCTCACCCGGACGTCGACGCCGACGACGCCGACGCGCTGGCCGCGCTGGCCGAGGTGGCGTGGGCGGCGCTGCCGGAGGGAGAGCGCGCGGGCTTCTCGGCGATGGCGGCGGTGGCGATGGCGGCGGCGGGCGGCGGCGCAGGCGGCGGCGGCGCGGCCAAGGGCGGCAAGAAGCGCCCGAAAGCGCGCAAGGGCGGCGACGACGGCGGCGACGGCGACGAGGGCGACGACGAGGGCGACGCCAAGAAGAAGAAGACCAAGGGCTCGCGCTCGCGCCCCGCCGTCGTCAAGCCCGAGCCCGGCACGGCGGCCGCCGCCGTCGCGGTTGCCGTCACCGACACGGACGACGAGGCGTCCGACCGCGAGGACGGCCTCGGCGACGGCTGGCTCGAGCACCCGGCCGAGGCCGCCTTCGCGCACAGCGTGACGGGCGCCGGCACGGCCGACGGCGCGCGCCTGCTGGTCGCGCGCGCGGGCGCCGACCTCACCGCGTACGGCGTCGCGCGCTCGGGCGCGCTGCGCCGCGCGGCGGCGGCGGCGGCGGCGGCGGCGGCGGCGGCGGCGGCGGAGGGGGGGGTGGACGACGGGCGCGGCCTGCTCGGCGGCGAGGACGGCGCCGCCGCTTTCCTCGCCCCCCGCCACCTCTTGGCCGACGCGGCGACCGGGCGCGCGACGGCGGCGCTTGCCGACGACTACGCGCGGTGGGACGCCCGCTTCCGCGCCGCCGTGGCCGCGGCCATCGGCCCGGACGGCGCCATGGACCTCGAGGGGCTCGAGGAGGGGTCGCCCCTGACGGCGTGCTACGTGCTGGGCAAGCTGCGCGAGCCCGGGCAGATGCTGTCGGCGCAGGCCATCGCGCGTGGCGGCGCGCTCGCGCCGGTCGGCGGCGCGGGCGGCGGGGCGGCGGCCGGCGGCGCGGCGGCCGGCGGCGCGCCCGCCGTGCCCGACGTGCTGATCCGCGTGCCGGCGCTGGGCCTGTCGATGGTGGTGCAGCGGCTGCTGGACCTGGAGCGCGCCAAGACGCGCGCGGCGCTCGCGCGCGTGGCGGAGCTTGAGGCCGGAATGACGTGAAGAGGGAGGCCAAGGGGAGGGCGTCCTTCCTTTTTTTTCCTTTTTTTCTTCCAGAGAGCGACAGCGCAACGCAAAGAGAACACGACGGGCGGGGGATTCAGGCGGCGTTCTTCTCTGTCTGTGATTCTTTTTTTACATGTTCGGGCGCGCGCGCGCAATCGCACACGCAGCACGAACGAGCGCAAGTGACGCCGATGACTCGAGCACTTCTGATGACCTCGCGCACATGTATGGAAAAAGGAGCAACAAAAAGCAAACTGTCAAAAGCTGACGACGATCGCGCTCAAGATGGTGCTCGAGCCTCCTCACGCGCCCCCCGCCGCCGCCGCCTCTTGATCGCGCCCGCCGTCTCCGCCGCCGCCGCCCCCGCCCCCGCCCGCGCCCGCGCCCCCGCCCCCGCCCCCGCCGGGCGCCCCGGCCGCCAGCCCCACCGCCCGCGCCAGCAGCTCCGACGGCTCGGCGTGCGCCCCCGTCGCCGCGTCCCGGTGCGACCACACGCACGCGTCCCCCTCGAACAGGAACGCGCCGCCCTGGTTGAGCGCCTGCCGCACGCCCTGCGGCGGCTGCCACGGCGCCCAGCCCCGCAGCATCGCCCGGAGGTCGTCCAGGTTGCCTCCCCCCTTGCCCGCGGCGCGCCTGGCCAGGGCCAGCGGCGTCTGCGGCGACAGGAACGCGGCGGCGAACGACGCCTCCAGCCCCAGGGCGTCGTAGGCGGCGTTGGCCGGGTCGGCGTAGAGCACGCCCGGCGGCAGGCCCGTGCGCGCCGAAAAGTCGCGCGCCCGCTCGGCCGTGCCAATGCCGACGAAGGCGAGGCGCACGCCGGCGGCGTCCAGGGGAGCGAGCAGGTCGCGGGCGATCTCGCGCGCGGCCGCCTGGCAGAACGGGCAGCCGAACGAGCGCGCGAGGACGAGCAGGGCGCGCTCGCCGCCGGGGGCGTCCCAGGCCTCGCGCAGGAGGAGGGAGGAGCCGTCGGCGCTGCGCAGGACAGGGACGCCTGCGAGCTTGGAGAAAGGGGCGGCGTCGGCGCTGCGGACGGCCGGGGCGGCGCCGCCGACGATTGAGGGGCCCTTTTGAGCGGCGCGCGCGGCAGCGGCGACGACGACAGCCGAGCGCGACCGCCGACCCACGACGGGCCAGGACGGCGGCCTGGCCGCGAACGCCATGCGATTGATTGATTTGGGCGGTTGGGGCGCTTGTGGTGATGAGGAGGAGGAGGAGGGTTCGGTGGTTTGTGCGTGCTCGCGCCACGAGGACAGGTCGAGGTTCGATGCGATACAAGCTCGTGTGCGACGGGTTCAAAACAGGTCGTGTTTGTATTGGTGTGAGAGCAGGCGCCTCCCAACGCGGCGACCACCAAACACCGCGGGCGAAATGAATCGCACCACGACGCCGACGCCGACGCCGACGCCGACGCCGGACGCACCACAGGCCGCGCTCTTCCACTTGCACTCAGACACTCGCTTCTCTAATTCGCGCACGCAAGCACACAGTCACACATCGGCAGCACCATCGTCGATCGTCCCCCGCAGCAGCGCAGCAAAGCCAAAGCAAGCATGTTTGGCGGGGGCTTTGGGCGCGGGGGAGGGGGCACCACCTTTAGCGCGACCTACCGCGCCTTCCCGCTCGCGTTCATCGACAAGCAGTCGGCCGAGTACGGCGACAAGGTCATCCTGCCCCCGTCGGCGCTGGACAGGCTCGGTGCGTGCCCACCGTTGAAGCGTTGGGCGTTTCAAGAAGATTTCCCTCTCGCTCTCTCTGGAGAGGCAAAAACCGCCTGCGCCTTTCCTTCCGGCGACCCGCGCGCGCGCCCCTCTCCTCTCCATTTCTCGCCCAATCTCACACTGCCCGCATACCTGTCACCGCCACTCCCACGCACCCCAACCAAATCCCCCACAGCCTCCTTGCACATCGAGTACCCGATGCTGTTCCGCGTCGAGAACGCCGCCGCCGAGCGCGCGTCGCACTGCGGCGTGCTTGAGTTTGTCGCCGAGGAGGGGAGGGCCTACCTGCCGCGCTGGGTGAGAGAGGAGGTCCCGAGGCTTTTTAGGCTTGAAGCGCGGGCGGCGTTGTCGGGGGGATCGGGGCGTGCGTGCGCGCGCCTACCTCTTCCCATCCTCCCACCAGAAAGGGGAGAGCGAGGGCGCTTCAACGCCATCAAAGCAACAACCCGCGCCGCGCCCGTCTTTTTCCTTTCGTTCCGTCTCCTGACGCTCCCTTGAAAAACAAAACAAAACAAACAAACAAACAAACAAACAAACAAACAAACAAACAAACCATGGCCAGATGATGCAAAACCTCCTGCTCACCGAGGGCGCCTTCGTGCGCTTCGCCAGCGCCTCGCTGCCCAAGGGCACCTACGTCAAGCTGCAGCCCGCCACCTCTGATTTCTTGGACGTGAGCAACCCGAAGGCGGTGCTCGAGCGGACCCTGAGGACTTATTCTTGCCTCACCGCGGGAGACTCGTTCGTCGTCCACTACAACGACCGCGAGTACGAGCTCGAGGTGCGCGAGGCGCGCCCGGCCAACGCGGTGAGCATCATCGAGACGGACTGCGAGGTGGACTTTGACGCGCCCAAGGACTACGTGGAGCCGCCGAGGCAGTACAGAGACGCAGGGGGGGGCGCGGCGGGCGGGGCAGCGGCGGCGGCGGGGTCGGGCGGCGGCGGCGGCGGCGGCGGCGGCCCGGCGGCAGCGGCGGGCCCGTCCTCGGGCGGCCTGGGCGGTGGTCCTTCCGGCGCTGCCGCGGGCCCTTCTGGCGCCGCCGAGGAGCCCGCCGAGGAGCCGGCGTTCGTGCCGTTTGTGGGCGCGCCAAAGAGGCTGGACGGCCGGCCCGCGCCGGCGGCGGCGGCGCCGCCGCCGCCGCTGGTGCCGCCGCCCGGCCGGGGCGGGGCGGGCGGCAAGGCCGGGACGTTTGTGTCGACGGGCAACCGCCTGCTGGACAAGCTGGAGCGCGACCGGCTGGCGGCGGCGGCGGCGCGCGGCGGGGGGGCTGCGGCCGAGCCGTCGTCCTCGTCGGCGGCGGCCGGAGGGGCAGCAGCAGGAGCAGGGGCAGGAGCGGCGGGGGCAGCAGCATCAGCAGCAGGAGCAGCAGCACCCGGCGCCAAGGCCGAGGACAGGGCGGCAGCGGTGGACGATGGGCCTAAGTTTGAGGCGTTCAAGGGCAAGGCGTTCACGCTCAAGTGAGATGAGAACGAAATCAAAAAAACGCCACGCCTTTTTTTCCTCCGTATGCCGCCGCCTTTTCAAGGCGTTGTAAACAAACTTACGCGCAAACGCCTTACACACACACACAAACAAAAAAACGCGCCCGCGCGCGCGCCCCTCTCTCTCACTTGCGCCTGCTGGACCGCCGCATCTTGGGCTCGTTGGGGTTGCGCCGCCAGCTCGGCACCACCAGCCCCGCGGCCCCGCGGTGCTGCGCGAGCTCGCGCTGCGACCGCTGCGCGGCGGCGACGTTGCCGCCCCCGCCGCCCGTCGCCCCCTCGCCCCCGCCCGCGCCGCCCCCGAGCAGCAGCTCGGGCGCGATCGCGCCCGCGTCCGCCGCGGCCGGCCGACGCGGCTTGACGCGCGAGCCGCCCAGCGCCTTGACCTTTTGCAAAAAGACGTCCTCCCGGAGGATGGGGTTGCGAGCCGTGCCCGCGCGCCCGCCGCGCGGCTTTGGCAAGGAGTAGCGCGTGCCGCGGAGCACGTGGCGCCGGCGCGCGCCAAACACCTCCTGCCCGCCCGGGCCCGTGACCACCTCGACCTTGTCAAGCGGCATGTTGCCGCACTTTGGGCAGAAGATGCGCCCCGGCTCGCGCGTGACGCCAAAGCAGGCGCCGCAGCGGAGCGCCCAGCGCGACAGGCGGTTGACGACGCGGCCGTCGCGCGTGACCAGGCGCAGGCCCATCTGCAGCAAAACGTTCTGCATGGCGTAGTCGGCAGTGACGACGGCGACGGAGGAGCGGCCTTGCTCGCCGTCGTCGTCGTCGTCGTCCTCTTTGGCGTCGTCGCTCTGCTTTGCATCTGCCGCCCTCGCGTCCTCGCCGCCGTCCGCCGACGCCTCCTCCTCCTCCTCCTCCTCCTCCTCCTCCTCCTCCTCGTCTCCTTCCTCGTGCTCGCTGCCGGCGCCGCTGCCCGACTCCTCCTCCGCCTCGTCCTCGTCTTCTTCGTCGTCGGCGCGCACAGGCCCCTCCGAAGTCCACGCGACGCCTTCGGCCGCCTCCTCGGGCGTCAGCATCACGGGTGCGGCGGCGCCGGCCTTGGCGCCGCCCCCGCCCTCGCCCTCGCCCGCGCACCCCACCTCGCCCGCCGCGTCGCGCGCCACCGCCTCCGCGTGGTCGGCCCACTCCGCCTCGAACGCGATGCGGTGCGCCTCGCGGCGGGCCGCGCGGCGGGTGCGGCGGCGCTGGGCGGTCCGGCTGCGCGCGGCCGTGGTCCAGCCTCCGCCGCCGCCGTCGTCCTCCTTCTCGCCCTCGGCGTCGCCGCTGCCGCTGCTGCTGCCGTCGCCGTCGTCGTCGTCGTCGCCCTCCTGCTCGTCTTGCCGCTGCTTCTGCTTCTGGTGGTGCTGCTGCTTCTGCTGCTGCTGCTGCTGCTGCGCGTTGGTGGCATCGCCTGTACCAGCGGCCGCTCCGACCGCGGGGCTCGCCGGCGCCGCTGCGTCGCGCGCGGCCGCGGGTGTTGGGGGGGCGGCGGCGGCCTCCTCCTGGAGGATGGCCGCTGGCCGCGCGGCGACGCGGCTCTTGGGTGCGTCCCGTGCTGCTGCGGCTGTTGCTGCTGCGTCGACTGCAGCTGCTGCTGCGGCTCCGTCAGCCGCCGCCTCCTCGGTCGCCGCCGCCTCATCGGTCGCCACCGCCGCCTCGCCCCCCGCCCCTCCTGCCGCCTGAGCCCCGGCCAGCAGCGCCGTCACCTCGGCCTCCTCGCGCGCGTTGATCTCGTCAATCTCCTCCCAGTCCTCCGGGTTGGGCACGCTGCCCCACCCGGGCAGGCGCTGCCCCTGCGAGCGCGCGCCGCGCGCCGCCACACGCGCCGGCGCCGGCGCCGAGCGCAGGCGCGCGCCGCCGTGCGCACGCAGCTCGAGCGTGTGCGCGAGCGCGATGACGCGTTGGTCGACGGCGCTCAGGGCGGCGATCTCGCCCGTGGCGCGCGCAAAGTTGAGGACTGTTTGTTTGTTTAGTTCGTTGGTTGTGTCGCGGCGGGTGAGAAAAGTGCTCCTCTCCCGCTCTTCGTTTTTTGCGCCGCCTTTCTCGCGCGCCCGAGACGCGCCCGCCCCCGATCCAATCAGCCACGCGAAGGAACTCACCGGCCCTGCACGACTCCTCCGACGGCTCCATGACGTGGATTTCGTAAGGCAGCGCGGCCACGAACGCGCGCGTCTTGGCGTCGCGGATCTCGTGGAGCACCTCGGCCGTCGTGACGACGCGCTCGGCGACGCCGTCGAGGCGCACGCCGTTGATGAGCGCGTTGGCGTCGACCACCAGCACGGAAACGCCCCTGAGGTCGGCCGCGGCGGGCGCGGGCGCGGCCGCGGGCGCCTTCTGCGCGGCCATGGCGGCCCACGTCGACGCCATCGTGTGTTTGTGTTTCGCTTCCCGCCGGTTTTTTGTCGTTACGGGGGAGATGACCGATGGTGGGAGTAAGAGGCAGTACGCGCCCGCTGCTTGTGTGCGTATGTGCGCTAAAGAGAAGGAGCGAGCGTTCCACTTTTGGCGAGACGGCGACGATTCGGCGCGCGACGCGGCGACGTGGCGCCCTGGTCGTCGTCGTCTCACGTTCGCGCCTCCCTCCTTTATCGCGCGCCCTCCTCACGTAGTTGAGCTGACGGGTCCCGACGCATCACCACGCATCGTGACCAAACGTACGATTGAATCTCGAGTCGCGCTCCAGGGGCCACGGTTGACGCACCAATCACGTGTGATGCCCGTGATGCCCTGCTGGGGTCCTCTATGCGTGGCGCCACCCGCCGCCTCCTCTGATGATGACGACGAGGACGAGGGAGGGGCCGACGACGACGCGGCCAGCGCGGTGGCTGACAACCACCACCACGAGCATCGAACGCCGGCAGGTGAGCGCCCACCCGACGATTTTTTTACGGAAACGCGACGCTCGCCGCCGCCGTCGTCCTTCGTCTCCGTCCCCCACTCCAAACCCGCCACAAGAACCGAATCCCGCCACAAGAACCCTATCCCGCCACAAACGCTAATCATCAAAACACCCAGGCAACCCCCTCCCCGACCCCGTGCACCTCACCGTCCTGCCGATCGACGCCCCCCTGGGTGACGCGGGCGCCTCCTCCTCCTCTGTGCGCTGGCTCAATCCCCGCGGACGCCTCTTTTTCGTCGGCGACGTGCACGGCTGCCGCGCCTCGCTCGACGCCCTGCTGCGCCGCGCCAGTTTTGAGCGCGGGCGCGACAACCTCGTGCTGTGCGGGGACGCGGTGACCAAAGGGCCCGACTCGCTGGGCGTTATCGGGCTGGCGATGGGCCTCGGGGCGCTCTGCGTGCGGGGAAACCACGACGACCTGGCGCTGGCGGCGGCGGCAGCGGCGGCGGCGGCGGCGGCGGCGGCGGCGGCGGCGGACGACGGCGACGGCGACGAGGGGCGAGCGGCGCGCCCCCCCCCGGCTCTGCCTGTGATAGCCCCGCGTCAGCCGCCGTTGCCCGACCTGATCCCCGGCCTGACCGACAAGCACCGCCAGTGGCTCGCGTCCCTGCCCTTCACGATCCGCTTCCCCAGCTACCGCGCGGCGGCCGTGCACGCGGGCGCCGTCCCGGGCGTCGCGCGACGCGCGCAGTCGCTCGCCGACGTCACGCGGATGCGCGCGCTGGTCGCGCTGCCGCCGGGGCCGCGTCCTCGGCCGCGCGCGCCGGGCGGCGGGGGCAGTGGCGGTGGCAAGGGCGGCGGCAGCGGTGGCGACGGCGGCGGCGGCAACGACAGCGGCGGCAAAGGCGGCGGCGTCGGCGGCGGGTGGAGGAGAAGACGGTGGCCCAGGCAGGAGGTCCGGTGGCGCGCCGTCGAGGCGCACGAGCCGGGCTCCGTGCCGTGGGCGGGCGAGTGGCGCGGCCCCTCGGGCCTCGGCCACCTCTTTTTCGGGCACGACGCCGCGCTGGGCCTGCAGCGGCGGCGCGGCGCGACGGGCCTGGACACGGGGTGCGTGTACGGCGGGCGGCTGACGGCCGCGGTGCTGCCGTCGCTGGAGGAGCTGGCGGCGCTCCAGCGGCGGCGGGAGGGGGGGGGGTGGCGGCGGGCGCTGTCGGGGTGGTGCGGCGGCGGCGGCGGCGGCGGCGGCGAGCGCCAAAGCGACGAGGCCGGCGGCGGCGACGGGGCGGGGGTGGGCGCCGAGCGCCGCGTGAACCTGCCGCGGACGCCGCGGTTCGGGCGCGACCTGCACGGCCGGCTCGTGAGCGTGCCGTCCTGCATGTCTGTGTCGGAGGAGCGAACACCACGAGGAAGAGAGCGTTTTTCAAACTAGGATTGTTGGACTTGAGCAGAATCGAAAAAGTTTTCTCCGAGAAACGCGCTTTTTTATATTTTGGCGCCATTTTGTGTTGTTTGTAGCGCCGCGGCGGCTCGACAGTTTTGCAGACGGCGCATACATTCATATGAGGCACACGAAGAAGAAGGAGGGAGAAGGAGTAGACGAGCGGGAAGGCATCAGAAAAGGAGCAGGGGCCCCCCCAGCGGATTTCTGAATGAATCAGAGAAAATAAAATTCACCCGCACGGCGACACAAACCGCGCATCGGCGTCCCCCCTCACGAGCGCCCGCAGCGCGGGCACGAGCACCACGCCGACCAGCAGCGCCACGCCCAGCGCGTACCGCGCGATGTTGACCGCCACGATCAGCGAGGGCCGGCCGCGCCTCTTCACCAGGCGATCGGCGGCCAGCTGCCCGAGCGGCGTGAAGGCGAGCGTGATGAGGCAGTAGCCTAGCGCGTAGGGCGCGTTCATGCGGCCCGCGAGCGCGAGGCTCACGGACGAGGCGGCCGTGCTCACGAACAGCAGGACCTTGGAGGTGGCGGACACGACCTGCGGGTGCACGCCCATGCGCAGCGCGACGGGCTGGACGATGACCGAGCCAGAGGCGCCGACAGAGGCTCCGAGGGCGCCGACGGCCAGGGCGCAGGGGGCGGCGGCGGCGGTGAGGCCGGGGGAAAATGCGACCGCGGCCTCATGGCGGCCGTGGGCGAGGACGAGGGGGGCCCGCGTCGTCGGCGTCGGCGTCGGCGTTGCCGTTGCCAATGCCGTCGGCCGACGCCTTGGCACCGTCGGTGGCGGCGGCGGCGGCGGCGGCAAACACGGAGGCGCCGTTGGTCGTCGTCGTTGACAAGAGAGGGACCGTGCCCGCCGACGCCATGTCGGGCTTGACTAGCTCGGCCGCCGCCGCCGCCGCCGCCGCCGCCGCCGCCGCCTCGGCGCTCTGCCGGCGGCAGACGACGACGACGACGACGGCCGTCAGGCCGGCCATCAGCAGCGCGAACGACGCGCGCGTCATTATGCCCGCCAGCGAGCACGCGCGGCCGAACGCGAACTCGGGCCCGAGCGTGCACGCGAGAAAGGCGGCAAAGGCGAGGAGGAGGACGCCTGCCTCAAAACTTGGGCAGGAGGCGCCACCAGCGGCCGAGGGCGTCGGCGCGGCGCGCGGCAAAGGCCGGCAGGCGCGGGCGCGAGCGGGCCGGCGGGGCCTTGGCGGCTGCCGGCGCGGCGCCGGGATCGCGCTGCCCCTCCTCCTCGGCGAGCCAGCCCTCGGTGCCGTCGCGATCGGTTGCTTTCGCGCGGAGAGCCGGGGGACAGCCGCCTCCTACGACGTCTGCCTCCCCGGCGCCGTCGCTGTCGCCGTCGTCGTTGCCGTTCTTGCCAGCGCCCTTTTCCGCCCAAGGCGAGACGGCCAGCAGGTCGCTGGCCGAGCGCAACGGCGGCGGCGTCGGCGTCTTGGCTTGCGCGTCGCGGCTGAGCGGACGCTGCCCGGCCGTCGTCAAGGAGCCTTGAGGCGACAGGGCAGGCGACCCGCCGCCCCCGACGCCGCTGCTGCCGCCACGGCCGCTCGCCGAGGGGAGCGACGGCCCGTTGGGCAGCCCTCCCCGAATCGAGGTGAGAAAGGACGAAAAGGACGAAAAGGACGACGCGCCGCTGCCGGCGTCCGAGAGGCCGAGCGCGGCGGCGGCGGTGACCGACACGGCCGAGCGCAGGCTCGTCAGGCGGCCCTCGCGGCGGCCGCCGGCCGTGGCCGTTGGCGAGCCCGAGGCGGCGGCGGCGGCGGCGGCGGAGGCGGCGTGCCGGCGGTACCGCTCGTCCGTGAGCGCCGCGTCGCGCACGCGGCGGATGCGCGTGCGCGGTCGCGAGCAGCTGGCGCGCGAGGGCGTCGAGCGCCGGGGGGCGCCGGCCGGCACCAGGAGCAGCGGCGGCGGGTTGGCGCGGCGGGTTGGCGCCGCCGCCGCCGCCGCCGCCGCTGTTGGGTCCTCCCTCGGGGGGACCAAAGGCTGTCCCCACGCGCCTGCGCGGCCTGGGACGCCGCGCCGCCGCCGCTAGCGCCCTCGGCCTCGGCGTGCGTCGGCAGGCGGCCCGCGCCGCCCGACCGCCGGGAGTGCGGCGGCGAGGGAAGCCGCCGCCCCTGCCGCGCGCCGTCCTCCTCCTCCGCCCCCTGCGCCCCCAGCTGCTGCTGCGGCTGCCCGTGCTGCGCCCGCCCCTCCTCGTCGACGCGAAAGGCCGCCAGCAGGTCGGCCGAGAGCGTGCGGGTGTCGACGCTGCGCGCCTCGCGCCGCAGGATCTCCTCCGACAGCTCCTGGAGCGAGGTCGCGCCGCTGGGCCAGGCGGTCGGCGTGCAGCGCCTTGCCCGCGGGCACGAGCAGCGGCGCCTGCGCCCGGCGGCCGAGCGCGGCGGCGGGCGGGAGCGGCTTGCCTTCGCCCTTGCCCTCGCCCTCTTCGACGCCCCACTCGGCAAGCAGGGCCGCCAATTCGCCGCTCCCCTCCTCCCCCGCCTCCTCCGCCCCGCTCAGCACGCGCTCGAGCGTCGCCGACCGCTCCAGCCGCCGCCGCACCGACAGCAGCAGCGCGTCGCGATCGCGCTCGCGCCGGAGCAGGCGCGCGTACGAGACCGACAGGTCGGCCGCGCCCCACCCGTACAGCAGCACCAGCAGCAGCGCCAGCGCGTGGGCGGGCGCGCTCTTGTTGACCAGGGTGCCGACTTTCACGCCCACCAGGAGCGCGGGCATGCCCAGGGCCAGGGCGGGAAAGTCGACGATGGGCCGCGCGCCCGGGTGCAGCGGGTGCGGCGCGGTCAGCGCGTCGGCCAGGTTTGGCAGCGCGCCAAAGGCCGACACGGCGGCAGCGGCGGCGGCGGCGGGCGGGGGGGGTAACGAGTCGGGGGATGGCGCGCGCGGACGCCGACGACTCGTCGGCGACGAGAAAAGAGCGCTCGCAAGAACCTCCGCGACGCGATGGACAGGCCACGACCACAGAGAAAAGTGGGGAGGGACGGATTAAAAGACGCTGTGTATGGTGGCAGACATGTCGAGTAGTTCAAGCCGCCGCCGCCGCCGCCGCCGCCTGACGCGGCGCCCCCCCGTCGGGAGTCCTCTCCCTCGTTGGATCCGACGCCGCCGTCGTTTTCTTAAGGCCTGCTGCTGCTCGCTCCCCCTTCTCTCAGGCCCGGCCGATAAAGACGATGACGCCCGCCGCCACCAGACCCGCCGCGATGGGCGCCAGAACCACCCACCGAAAGGCGTCGGGCGGCGCCCCCGAGGGCCTCTCGCGCAGCAGGCCGCCGAAGGGCGACGGCTGGTAGACCGCCCGCGTCCACGACCACGCCGCCGACGTCACCACCACGGCCAGCAGCATGTCCACCGAGTAGTGGAACGCCTCGAGCGCGTCGCGCAGCGCCGACTGCGCCAGCGCCAGCCACAGGACCACCCGCACGGCGCGCCCCACGCCCCCCCGGGCGCCGCCCGTGTCATAAAACGCTCCAAACATCAGCGGCGCGGTGGTCCAGAAGGCGCCGTGCCCGCTGACGACCAGGTCGTTGCACCCGCCGTCGCCGCGCAGCTGGCGGAAGCCCTCGCGCACGACGCCCCAGGCCGTGCCCGGCGGCGGCGGGAAGCGCCGCGCGTAGCAGCCCGGCCGCGGGTTGGGCAGCACTGTGGCGCAAAAGGCGGCGACGCGCACGAGCCGGCCGACCGCGGTGGTCGCGAAGAAGCGCGCCATCATGCCGAAGCCGCTGAAGGGCACCTGGTCCCAGGCGACGCTGAACGCGAGCGCGAGCGTCGCGCAGAGGAAATGGACGGTGCCCGCCAACCGAAACTCGAGGACCGGCGCCGCCAAGCGCGGCGAGCGCGCCTTTAGGGCGTCAAAGGCGGCGGCGACGTTGTCTTGGAGCGCCGGCACGTCCTCGTACTTGCGCGCGTCCGTGGCGCTGACCACCCACACCATGAAGTTCTCGAGCAGGAGCTCGGCGATCATGAGGGCGAACCAGAGGCAGAAGCGCCCCACGTAGGGATACTCGTCGCCCCACCGCCGGAAAGTCACTATCCGCCTCGCGAGCTCGGCGCCGCCGCCTAGAGCGAGCAGGCCGGCCATCCAGCCGGGCATGACGCGCCACCCGTGCTCGGTGACGGGGGCGACGACGAGCATGAGGAACAGGACGGCGTAGCCGACGCCCGGGCGGCAGCGGGCCGAGGCGGACGGGTGGGCGGCGGCGGAGGGGAAGGCGCCGTCGTTGCAGGCCGGGCACGCCGGGCCGCGCAGCAGGCCGCCGCCGTCGCCGCCCGGTGGTTCCGCTGCCGTCGCTCCTCCTCGCCTCGCGCCGCCGTTGCCGCTGCTTGAGCGCTTGGAGGGGCCGGGGCCCTCGTCCGGGGCGCGCTGCCGCTGGCGGGGCGCCGCCGCCGGGCCTCGCGTGCGCGCGCTCGGGGGCGGTCCGTCGTCGGCGTCGTGCCGTGCGAGCGGCGCCGTCTCCTCGTCGTCGTCGTCGGTGCCGCGCGGCATGGCGGCGGCGGCCGCGGCTGAGGCGTCAGAGGTGGTGCGCCGGCTGCGCATCGACAGCTCCCCGGCACTTGCTGCTCCCCGCCGACGACGACAGGACGACACTGATTGCCCAACCGCCTCTCGGTCGGGCCGATGCAAAAGAGCGGGACCACCGTTTTTCGTGATCGCGGATCAAAAAGGTATGTCTAAGAGGAGACCGGGTAAGGGTTCCGAGAGAGGTTGCACTGAGACGCTTATGATGAGGGGCTTCGCTCGCAAAGGCGGGGGGCGCATCACACAAACGAAAAATGCGCCGCTGCCGCCCGACCAAACCGACCCCGCCGCCGAGGGAAAAACGAACAATGCCACTGGAAAAACGAACAATGCCACTCACTTGCGCCGCCACTGCTGCAGCGAGTCCCGCACGGCGCGCCTCCTCTGGGGGCCGATGGCGTACGCCACGCCCACCGCGATGGCCGCGACCCCCACGCCCACGGCCAAGGCGCCGACGACGCGGTCGGCGCGCCACGCCCGCCCGCCCCGCGCCGCCGCGCCGCCGCCGCCGCCGTCGCGCCACGCGCCGCCGCCGCCCGCCCCCTCGCCCCCCTCCTCGTCCTCGTACGCGGGCGCGTCCTCCGCGCCCGCGAGCAGCGGGCCCGTCAGGTGCTCGCGCACCATGCCCCGCAGCGCCGCGTCCGCACGCGGCGCCAGGACCCCCGCCGTCGACCAGTCGTCGCACGCCGCGAGCTCGGCGCGCCCGGCGGCCACGTAGTTCTCGAGCTGCAGACCCAGGAGGCGCTGGTTGCGGCTGGGCGGCGGACCGACGGCGGCGCCGCCGCCCGCGGGATAGACGAGGGGCGCCATCGGCAGGGAGGGCGAGACTCGCGCGCCGCCGCCGCCGCCGCCGCCGCCGCCGCCGCCGTTGCCGCCGCCGCCGCCGCCGTTGCCGCCGCCGTAGCCGGCGGACGGGGGCGCCGAGCCGGGGGAGTCCTCCTCCTCCGAGGCGCGGACGAGCATGCGGCCCGTGGCGCGCTGGAGGGACAGGTGCACGACAAACGCGGCGGGGGCCTTGCCGCGGCAGGTGTAGCGGAGGAGCCACTCGTCGGGGGCGCCCGGGCGCGCGCGCCAGCCGGGCGGGGGCGCGTACGACGAGGGGGCAGACGACGAAGACGACGAGGGGGCGCGCCGGGCGGCCTTGCCGGCGCCCCAGCCGCTGCCGCCGCCGTCGTCAAAGGAGGCCGACGGCGACGCGGCCGCCGGGGCGAGGGCGGGACCGCGCACGGGGCGGAACCCCGCCTCCACAAAGAGCGCGTGCACGGCGAGCGCGAGGGCGGCGGCCGGGTCGCCGTCGGCGCCGAGCGCCGCCTTTGGGCCGCCCGGCGCCGCCTTGAAGAGCAATTCGGCGATCGACGGAAGCGGCGGCGGCGGCGGCGGCGGCGAGAAGGACGAGGAAGCGAGGGGCGCTGGCCCAGTAGGGTCCATGTTGTCGTTCGTGCGCGGCGCGCGCCTGCTTTTCCCCCTTTGCTATCTGGCGGCCGTCGCCTCGGCCAGGCGCACGAGGGCCGCGAGCGAGCGCTGCGCGTGGGCCTTGCCGCGGGGGCGGCCGCTGCGGGCGACGGCGACGGCGGGCGGGGTCGGGCGGCCGCGGCGCGCGCCTGGCGACAGAGCGGGCGGCGGCGGCGGCGCAAGCAAGACAAAACAGGGGACGGTCTCGACGCCGTACGCGAGCATCTCCGGCGCCCAGGCCGTGCGGTCGTCGGCGGTGACCTCGACCACGTCGAGCCACGCACCGTGGCGCTCGCGCACGCGCTGCACGTCGGGCGCGAGGCTGCGGCAGAGGGCGCAGCGCGGCGACGTGAAGAGCACAAGGGAGGCGGCGGAAGCGGAAGCGGCGGCGGCCCCGGGCGTCGGCGTCGGCGTCGGCGTCGGCGTCGGCGTCGGCGCGGTGGCGGCCGTGTGCCGGAGGAGGGCGCGCGCGAGGGCCTCGTGCTCGTCGCTGCGTACGATTAAGTGGGTTGTGTGTGTGGGGCGAGGGGGGGTCGACGTCGCCAGGCTGTTGAGTCGGATCAAAGCCCGGCGTTCGAGAGAGAGAGCCTTTTTCCCAATCGGCCCCTCGTCCTACCTAAAGGGGGTCCTGGGCTGGCCCGGCTGCGCGGCTCGGCTTCCGAAGAGTGCGGAGAATAGCTGGTGCATGTGGCTGGGGGGAGGATCCTCTTTGATCAGAGAGACAAGTGGATGGGTGTGTGTGCCGTCGGCGGCATCTTGGCGGAGGCGCGCTCTCAACAGGCGCGAGCGCAAGCGGCGACGGGCGCGAGCCTCTCGCCTTGCTTGCGACCTCTCGCTCGCCTCGCCGCGCTCACCATCTCGATCGTTGGTGGTGCGCGTAGCCCCTCTTGGTGGCGCGTCTCCCAAACCGACAATCACGCTAGACATTGCTGGACCTGTCTCGTTCACAGTCGTTTCGACGTTACAAGCAAGAAGAGTCCCTGACGGCCGGCAGCGGCGACGACGAGCGCTTCGCCCACCCGGAAAAAACAAACCGCTCGCGACGCCCGCCTCACGCCGTCGTCGTCGCCGCCCCGCACACCGGACACTCGCCAAACTTGGCCTGCACCACCGGGGCGCACGACGCGCACAGCACGCGGTGGCCGCACGGCAGCATGAAGGCGGGCCGCCGCTCGAAGCAAACGACGCAAGTCCTCTCCGCTTCGAACCCGCCCTCGCGCGCCGGCGGGCAAGCAGCAGCGGCGGCGGCGGCAGGAGCAGCGGCGGCGGCGGGAGATGGCGCGGGGATCTGCGCCGAGGGGACCGACGACGAGCGGCCGCCCGCGCTGGCGGCCGCGACGGCGGCGCGGCGGGCCGCGACCACGCGCAGGTGCTGCGGCAGCTTGGGGGAGAGGCGGGCGGCTCGCGCTCTTGCCGCCGGCGTTCCGCCCGCCCCGCCTCGGCAGCAGCCGCGCGCGCCTCGTCGGCCGCCCGTGCCTCCGCGGCATGGGCCGCCGCCTCGGCCGCCTCGGCCTCGGCTTCTGCCGCTGCCCTCGCCGCCTGGGCCGCCGCCCGTGCCGCCTCGGCCTCGGCCTTGGCCTGGAACTCGGCCGCGCGCCGCGCCGCTGCCGCCGCCTCGGCCGCCGCCGCCGCCGTTACCGCCGCCGCCGCCGCCGCTTTGGACGCCGCCTTCTCGCGCTTGCTGTAGCGCGTGAGCATGGCCACCACGTCCATGGCGTTGCAATCGGGCGCGTCGTCGTCGTCGCCGTCCCAGGCGGCGGCCGAGGCGGGCGCGGCGGCGCGCTTGCCGCCGCCGCGACGGCCGCCGCCCGTCTTGGGGGGCGGCGGCGTGAGGGGCGGGAGACGAGCGCGCGCCGTGTCGAGGACCGAGACGCCCTCCGCGTCGCGAACGTCCGGATACGCGCCCGCCAGCAGGAGGTGGTGGATGGCAAGCCTGTGGCAGTAGGCGTTGTCGATCGGGGCCGCCGCCGTTGCCGCGAAGGCCCGCCCGCGCCCCGGGGCTAACGCCTCGGCCGCCTCGGCCGCGTCCGCGCTCTCAGCCACCAGTTGCAGCAGCCTTTCGGACTCCTTGTCGCCAGGGGCCGGCGGCCCGTCCGGCGGGTCCTCCGGCCGCCGCATCGCCTCCGCGACCAGCGCGCGCACCGCCACGCCCAGGAGCGTCGCGTTTGGGAACGGCGCTTCCTTGCGGCTCTTGCGGACCGCCGCCAGTCCTTCCGGGCGCGCGAGGAGGGCGCGATTCAAAGTCGCAGCGCCCCCTCTGGCACCAGTCGAAGGAAGAAGGCCCAGGCTGGCCGACCGCCAGCACGATCGGCTCCGAGGCCCCCAGCGGGCCGGTGCCCGGGGCGCAGATTTTTGCGCCGTTGGCGACGAGCTCGCAGGCGAGCCGCCAGTCGATGCGCCGGACGGACGCCGCCAAGAGGCCGTCGCCGTCGGCGTCGGGGTCGTCGAGGCCGGCGGACCGCGGCGCCGCGAGGAACATCATGCGCGAGCAGGCGTAATGGCGCGCGCGCAGGGCGACATCCAGCGGCGCCCCGACGCGCTCGTCGCCGCGGCGCTGCAGCTCGGCCCGCCGCCGAGCCAGCTTGGTGATCAGGCGCCGGTCGGCGGCGTCAGAGACTCGCGCCGTCTCTCCCGCACCAGGCCGCCCACCGCCTCCCGCAAGTCTCCCACAGCCACGCCTCGTCTTCGTCGCTGATCGAAAGGGGGGGCGACGCTGCCGGCAAGGAGGCCGCGCGCGCGAAATCGGGGCAGCTTTTTGCGCAATCTCGACCCGCGCCCTCCGTCGTCGCCGCCGGGGCCGCTGGCGCCGCCCGCCCGAGCGGCCGAGGCCGAGGCCGCGCGCCCCTCTCCCTCGCCGCCGGCGCCGCCTGCCTCTAGGCCGCCGCCGCCATGGTCAGCGGCGTCGGGGCCGCTGGCGCCTGCGGTCGGGGCCGAGGCCGCGCGCCCCTCTCCCTCGCCGGCGCCGATGCCGCCACGGCCAGCGGCGTCTGCGGCGGCCTGCATTAAGGGGCGTGCGCGCGTCTGCCTACAGCGGAGACGGCGGCGTTCATGTTGGTCGGTGTCGAACGCACGTCGGAATAGTGCGCCGCTGTTGGCTCTCGGCGGGTGGGGCGCTCGGGCGTAGGTGTCGGATGAGGGAGAACGAAGGCGAGCCTCGAAAGGTGCGCGCGGGTCTATGGAGAATGGATGGGGTCTTGATGATGCGCGGTTGGTGTCGTGATTCGACCGACGATTGAGGGTCCGTGCGGACCGTCACAACCAAGGTCGCTCTCTCAAGTGACTCGAGTCGCTCTCCCGTGCGACACGCCGCCCCGCCGCCGTCGCCCTCGCGAGTGCCGCCCCCCCACGCACGACAGAATCAAGGCATGGGGGAAACACACTGATTGACACCATCTATGGTAAGGGCCATCTATAGAAAGGACCCGCCGAAACGCACGACGGACCGACCCGCCAAGCAACACCTCGTTCACTGAAACCGGGGAGAAAAGGGGGCGGAGCGAGAAAGGCGAGGCCGCCCGCGCCCCGCTCGTCCTTGTCCCGCGACGCCTGCGCGCGCCGCGGCCTCCCCCCCGCCCCCTGTCGTCTCTTCACTCGGCCATCGTCGCGTACCCGCCGCTCTCCAGCGCGTCCACGATCTCCATCCCGCCCGTGCGCGTGATCCGGCCGGCCTCCATCACGTGCACCACGTCGGGCTTGACGTGCTCGAGCAGCCGGCGGTAGTGCGTCACCATCAGCACGCCGCGCTCGGGCGCGCGGCACAGCGCGTTGACGGCCTTGGAGACGTCCCTTTTTTTTTATTGTGTTTTGTTTTTGGTTGTTGTTTTTGTTTTGGTTTGTTTTTGATTTGTTCGTTGGTCAAGGATGGGGCGCGGAGAAGGGGCGGCGGGAGGTGAGCTCGTGTGAATCTGTGCGTTGAGCAAAAGGGCGGGCGCGCAAAGGCCCGCCCGCCCGCCCGCCCGCTGGCCGCGGGCGCAAAAGAAAGCAAACAAAAGGAAGCATGGCAGCCGCGCCGCCGCCCCCTCCCGATCCCCCCCCCCCCTACTATCAACGCCCAACCCACCTCAGCGCGTCGATGTCCAGCCCCGAGTCCACCTCGTCCAGCACGGCCATGTCGGCGCCCAGCACCGCCAGCTGCAGGATCTCGTTGCGCTTCTTCTCGCCGCCGCTGAAGCCCTCGTTGACGTTGCGGTTTAGGAACGTCGGGTCGATGCCGAGCTGCTCGAGCTTGGGGATGACCTGTTGTTTGTTTTCGTTTTGTTTTGTTTTGTTTGTTCGTGGCGTTTTCGTGTGCGTGTGTGTGTCGTGCTGGTCGTGATGGTCGTGTTGGTGGCCGTGTTCCGTGTTCCGCGTTCGTGTTCCGTTTTCGTCTCCGTTTTCGTTTTCGTGTTCGGTGTCGTTTTCCCGTCGTCGTTCTTCCTTCTCTCCCCCCGCTCTCTTTCTCTCTCACTACTCACCTCTGCGTAAAACTCGAGCGGGTCGAGCTCGGCCTGCCCGCGCGCCCGCAGCAGCGCGTTCCTCGCCAGGCGCAGAAAGTCCACGTTGCTGACGCCAGGGACCTCGACGGGCGACTGGAACGACAAAAACAGGCCGGCGTGCGACCGCTCTTCCGGGTCGAGCGCCAGCAAGTCGAGCCCTTTGAAAGTGGCCGAGCCGGCCGTCACTTGGTAATCCGGGTGACCCACCAGCACCTTACTAAGGGTGCTCTTCCCGCTGCCGTTCTTGCCCATGACGGCGTGCACCTCGCCCGCGCGCACGGTCAGGTCGACGCCTTTCAGGATCTCCATGCCCGTGGCCGCGACGCGCGCGCACAGGCCCGAGACGCGCAGCAGCACCTCGCCGGGCGCGACGGCGGGCGCCGAGGCGGCGCGCGAGGGCTCGGCGACGGGCGCCGAGGGGGCGACGCGCGGCGGCGGCGCGGCGGCGGCGGCGGCGGCGGCGCGGGCCGACGGCCGGCGGTGCCCGCGCGCGAGGGCGCGCTGCTGCTGCATCTGCTGGGCGAGCGATTGCATGGTTTGATGGCTTGTTGCCGACTAGTGCCGCGTCTCCTGTCTTTCTCTCTTTCGTGTGCCCTGTGGGTCCTCTGCCGCGCGACGGTGGAGAGGAGGGACGCTTTTGTGCGTGCTCTTTCCGCGCGTGGCGTGCAAAGGTGCGTGGCGGATGAATGCGGCTGCGGGCTTGAGAGGAGAGTATTCGCTGAGATTGGTGCGAGTGTTCGATTGGCGCGGAGCGATTGTGAGGTGTTGGGCGAGTGTGGGCTTCCCCTTCTTTGATCCTCTCTCTCCTCCCCCGACACAGAGCAAACAAAAACGCTCCTGCTCCTCTCCTCCCCTTGAGCGACACAAGAATGGACGCCTCGTCGGAACCCTCGACTCGCTAGACTCCGTTCGCTTGTGTTTCCCCCCTTGGCGCTAACACAACACTAAGACACGGCTCAACACGGTCTCGTCGCGCGCCACTTTCGCGTCAACGCGCCCGCCTGGTGGCGCGCTCTCCGCCAGGTGAGCACCACATCACCACCATCGCGCTGCGCCTTTGCTCGTCGCGAGCACTGGCGGTGCGTGCAAAGGAGAAGAGGCCAGTTGCCGCCGCCGCCACCGCCCCGTCGTCGTCGCTCGCTCAATCGCGCGTCGCCCCGCCGCCGCCCCCTGCAAAACAACAAAACAACAGGCGCGGCGCCATGAGCCGCAGCGGCCGCAGGGGAGCAGGCGGCGGCGGAGGCAACGTGTCGCCACCTCCGCCCCCACCTCCGCCTCCGCCGACGCAGGGCTACGGCTTGCCGCCGCCGCCGCCGCCGCCGCCGCCCCCTTACGGCGGCCACCGCGGCGGCCCCGTCTTTGCGCCGCCGCCGCCGCCGCCGCCGCCGCCTCAGCAGCAGCAGCAGCGCTATCTGTACGGCCCCCCGCCGCCGCCGCCGCCGCCCCCGGGCTACGGCCACCCGCACCACCCGCACCACGCGCCCGATCCCTACGACCCGTACGGGGGGGGCGGCGGGCACCAATACCAGCAGCAGCGGCAGCAGCAGCAGCAGCAGCAGCAGCAGCAGCAGCTGGGCGCGTATGGCGGCGGCGGCGGCGGCGGCGGCCCGGGCGTCGGCGGCGGCGGCGGCTTCCCGCAGCAGCAGATGCCCCCCCCGCACCCTCCCCCGGGCCACGGGGGGGAGCAGCGCGCGCCCTACAGGTACGGCGGCCCCGCGGGCATGTACCCTCCCGGGGTGGCGTACCTGCCGCCCGGGGCGTACGGGGGGGGCGGATACGGCGCGATGCCGCCGCTGCCGCCGCCGCCGCCGCCGCCGACGGGGCACCCGCACCCGCAGCAGCAGCAGCAGCAGCAGATGCAGCAGCAGCAGCAGCAGATGCAAATGCAGCAGCAGCTCCAGATGCAGCAGCAGATGCAGATGCAGCAGATGCAGCAGGCGTACGGCGCGCACCCCGGCCAGCTGCCCCCGCACCTGGCCGGGCCCTACGGGGGCGGCGGCGGGCCCATCATGGCCGCGCCCCCTCTCCCGCCGCCGCCCCCGCCTCCTCCGCCCTTGCCGTCGGCGTCGCCGCCTCCCGTCGACGCCGCCGCGCAGCCGCCGCCGCCGCCCGCTCTGGGCGACGCCGCCTTTGCGATCTCGCCGCCAGGCAATCCGGCGAGCTCGGCCCGGCGCTCGGCGCTGACGCGCATGACCGGCGGGCCAGCGTCGGGGGGATCGGCACCAGCAGCATCGGCAGCGGCGGCGGCAGCAGGTGCAGCGGCGGCGGCAGCGGCGGCAGGCGGCGGCGGCGGCGTTGGCGGCGGCGGCTACGGCGGCGGGCTGCTGCTGCCGGACGGCAGCCGGTCCAAGCTGGCCTTCTCGCTGCCGCAGCGGCGGAACGCGGGGCCCCAGCTCGGCGGGGGGAACGGCGGCGGCCTGCCGCCTCCCCCGGCGCCGCCGCCCCCGCCCCCGCAGCCGCCGCACCGGGGGGCCGGGCGCGCCGAAAACGCCGCGGCGGGGACGAGCGCGGCCGTGGCGGCCGCCGTCGCCGCCGCCGAGGCGGCGCGCGCCCGGTCCCAAGCCGCCGCCAGGCAGCACTACGAGCAGCAGCTGCTGCAGCAGCAGCTGCTGCAGCAGCAGCTGCTGCAGCAGCAACAGCAGCAGCAGCAGCAGCAGCAGCAGCAGCACCACCACCACCACCACGACCACCACCAGGCCGCGCTGGCGCAGCAGATGATGATGGTGCCGGAGCAGCAGGCGCAGCACTGGCACCCCTCGGGAGGTGGCGGCAGGCGGCGGCGCAGCAGCAGCTTGGGCGGCGGGAGCGGCGGCGGCGGCGGCGGCGGCGGCGGCGGGCGCGCAGCCCGGTCCCGGTCCCGGTCCCGCAGCCGCAGCAGCAGCCGGAGCAGCAGCCGCAGCCGCGGCGGGGGCCGACGCCGACGCCGACGCCACGACGGCGGGCGCCACCGCTCCCGCTCGCGCTCGCGCTCGCGCTCGCGCCGCCGGCGGCCGAGCGCCGCTGGCCACGACGGCGGCCCTGACGACGACCCGCGCAGCGCGGGACGCGAGCGCCGCGGCGGGGGCGGCGGCCGCCGCCGGTACGCCGGGGCTGGCGGCAACGACGACTCGGGCTCGTCCGGCCTGAGCGGCCAGCGCAGCGACAGCGACGGCGGCGGTGGCGGCGCGCGCCGCCCGCGGCCCGAGCGCGGTGGCTCGGCACCCTACCACGGCCGCTCACGCTCGCACGGGGGCGGCGCCGGCTCGCTCCCCCCTCCCGACGTGCGGCACCGCCACCCCCCGCCCGTCCTCGCGGGCGAGTGGGCGCTCTCCAAGGAGGAGCTCGAGGAGACTTGCTCGGCGCCGCGCCGCGCGACCGTCCCGCGGCCGCCGCCGCCGGGCGAGGGCGAGGTCGGCGCGTCGGCGGCGGCCGAGCCGGCGATCCGGGCGCGGCTGGCCGCGCGGCTGGCGCGGCTGGCCGCGGCGGCGGCAGGGCCGCACCTGGCCTCGCGGCTGGCCTCGCAGCAGCGGCAGCAGCAGCAGCAGCAGCAGCAGCAGCAGCACGAGGCAGCACCAGCAGCCCCCCAGCAGCCGCCGCCGCCGCCGCTGGCGTCCCCGACGCCGGCCGAGGCCGTCGCCGCGGCCGTCGCCGCCGGCGAGGACCCGGAGGCCGCCTTCGCCCGCGTCGCCCTGCAGTACCGCGGCCACGCGCGCGAGTGGTGGCACGCGCTGCTCGACGGCGCGCAGCCGCTCCGCGGCGCCGTGCTGCGCCGGCTGCCGGCCCCCGCCGCGTTTTCCGGGCGCGAGCTCGCGTTGGCCGCGCTGCCGCTGGTGCCCGGGCGGCGACGGCGCGCCGACGTGGCCGCGGGCCTGGCGACCGAGCAGCAGGTTGCGTTCGCGGCCGGGTGGACGGGGCTGCCGCGGTACCTGCTGGCGGCCGGCGAGGCGGAGCCGCCTCCCGCGGAGGGTGAGGCGGCGCCGCCGCGGCCGCAGCGCGCCCGGTCGCAGCAGCCAAGTGCCGGCGGCGGCGGCGCAGAGGGCCAGCAGCAGCAGCAGCAGCAGCAGCAGCAGCAGCAGCAACGCGAGCGCGTCCAAAACGCCGCGGCCCCCCCGACAGCTGCGGCAGCAGCAGTAGCAGCAGCGGCAGCGGTCCCGGCCGCGACCATCGCCTGCCCCGAGTCGTCCGGCACGTGGACGTGGGAGGAGGCCGCGCGGCTGGCAGCGCGCGGGGCCGGCGGCGGCGCGTCGGCCGGCGGCGGCGCCGGCGCCAGCGCGGGCGGCGGCGGCTCGGGCGGCGCCGCCAACGGCCACGGCCACGGCAACGGCGGCGGCGGCCTGCCCACCACCCTCGCCGCCATGCGCCTCGCCGCCGCCGCGGCCGAGCAGGGCGGGGGCACCTCGGCGCCGGGCGCCTTCCCGGGTCTCGCCTGGGGCGTGGTCGTGCGCCGCGCCGAGGACGGCCTGTGCCTCCCGCTGCAGCGGGCGCCGACGCCGCTCGCGGCGCTCTCGTGGGCGGGCGACGCGCCCGGCGCCGCGCCGCCGCCGCCGCCGCCTCCCCCTCGCGCCGCCGCGCTCGTCGCGCGCGCTCCCGCGGCGGCTCAAGCGGCTCTCGCCCCTCTTCCTCCTCCGCCTGCCCCGCCTGTCCCGCCGGCCGTCCATTCCGCCCCGGCGACGCCGGCCGTGAGCGAGGCCGCGCTGCGCCGGCGCGCGGCGGCGCTGCTGGCGGCCGAGGACGAGGCGGCGGCAGCGGCGGCGGCCGGGGGGGGGACGCCTTTGTCGGCGGCGGCACTCCTGGCCGCGCGGCGCAGGCAGGCGGCGGCGTCCGGCGGCCCGCCTTGTCCAGCGAGCACGCGCACAGGACTCGCCGTCGCCGCCGCCGCCGTCGCCGCCCTGCTGCACCACCAGCAGCGGCAGCAGCAGCAGCCGCAGCCGCAGCCGCCCACCGCGCAGCAGCTGCTCTCGCGCCGCCGCGCCGCCGCCGCCGCCGCCCCCGCCGCCGCCGCGGCTCCCCCTCCCCCCGCCCTCGCCGCCCAGCAGCAGGTCGTCGACGTCACCTCCGCGCCCCCCACCGACCCGCCGCGCGCCCCGGCCCCCGTCCCGACCTCGGCCCCGCCCCCGCCCCCCGGCGTGTGGGGCCCGCCCCTTCCGCCGCATGCCGCCGCCGCCTTTCGGCGCGAGGTTTACCGCTCGGTCGTCGCCGACGCGCTGGCGCGCGGCCTGCTGCTGCCGCTGGCGGAGGAGGTCGCGCGCGAGGTGGCTGAGGGGGCGCGCGCGCAGCAGCACGAGCAGCAGCGGCGGCGTCAAGCGGAGCAGGCGGAGGGCCGGCGGGCGTCGCGCGAGGAGCAGGAGAGGCGGCAGGCGCGCGAGGAGCAGGAGCAGAAAGAGGCGCGCGGCGCGGCGGCGGCGGCGGCGGCGGCGGCGGCGGCGGCGGCGGCGGCGGCGGCGGCGGCGGCGTCGGCAGAAGCGACCGAAGCGGCGGCGGCTGCAGCAGCGGCCAAGGCCGCCGCCGCTGCTGAGCAGCAGGCCGAGGAGGCGCGTCGACAGCGCGCCAAGTTGGAGGCCGAGGAGCAGCAGCAGCAGCAGCAGCAGCAGCAGCAGGAAGCAGGCGCACGGGCCAGGCTGGAGGCCGAGGCCGCGGAGGCTGCTGCTTCTGCCGCTGCTGATGCCGCCGAGGCGGAGGCGGAGGCTGCTGGTGCTGCGGAGGCAGAGGAAGAGGCGGCCGCCAAGAAAGCGGCTGCTACTGCTGCTGCTGCTGCTGCGGAGGCGGCGGCGGCGGCGGCGGCGGCGGCGGCACCGACCCCCGTCCCCAGCGAGGGCCCCGTCGACAAGCCGCCGCCCCCTACAAAGGCCGAAGAGGGACAGCAGCAGCCGAAGCAGGAGGAGCAAGTCGACCCTTGCCCGAGCGGCATCAGCGGCTTGCCGCTCGCCGCTGCGCCGAGCGGCAAGCCGCTGATGCCGCTGCCGCCGGCAGCGCAGGCGCTCGCCTCCCCCGCCCCCGCGCCCGGCCCCGCCGCCCCCCACGGCTCCCCTGCGCCCAAGCGCCGCCGCACCTCCGAGGTCGTCCCGGCGGGCGCCAACGGCGGCGGCGGCGGCGGCAACAACACCCGCGGCGCCACCCCCTCGCTCGTCGGCGCCGCCTCGGCCGCCGCCCGCCCGCCCGCCACCGCCTCGGCCTACGCGGCGCTCGCCGCCGCCGCCGCCGCCGAGGCGCGCACGGCCGCGGCGCAGGCGGACGGCCCCCGCCCCTCTTCTCCCTCACCCCCTCCGCCCGCCGCCGGGGATGGAACGCCCGGCGCCCTCGCCGGGTGGCTCGCGTCCCGCGAGCGCGACGACGACGACGCGCGCGAGGAGATGGGCCTCGAGGCCGCGCGCCTCGAGGAGCAGGGCCGGCGGTTCGGAGAGAAACTCGCGAGGGAGGTAGGCGCCACGCTCGCCGGCGCCGTCAAGGCGCTCGTTGCCAACGACCCGGACCGCATCTTCGAGCGCCCCGTGGACCCGGAGGCGCTGGGCCTGCCCGCCTACAGGGCGCGCGTGCCGCGGCCGATGTGCCTGAAGGACGTGGAGGCCAGGCTCAAGTCGGGCGAGTACGCGCGGCTGGGGACGGCGGCGGCGGCAGAGGCGGTGGCGGAGGCCGGGGTGGCGGCCGGGGGCGGCGGCGGCGGCGGCGAGGGCGACGGCGGCGGCGAGGGCGGCCCGTCGGGCGGCGGCGTCGGCGGCGCCAATCCTGGTCCGTCGGCGGTCGCGGCAGCAGCCGGCGCGGCAGCAGGTGCTGCGCCTGCCGCTCCCGTCGGCGCCCCGGGCCTGCTCGCGCTCGCTGCGCGCGCGACGGGCGCGCCGCTTGCGGCCTCGGGCCCGATCGCCGACGCCGTCGCGGCGGCGGCCGCCAAGGCGGCGGCGGCGGCCGGCGGCCGCGCGCGCCTCACGTTTGACAGCGTGCGCTTCTTCGACGTCGACCTGGACCGCATCTCGGCCAACTGCCGCGACTACTGGGCCCCCGTCGCGCTGCTCGCGAAGCAAGGGGGCAGCGCCGACGGCCAAGACGGCAAAGACGAGAGAGACGGCCGCGACGGCAATGGCGGCGGCGGCGGCCCCGATGGCGGCGGCGGCGGCGGCGGCGGGAACGGCGCCGACGCTGACGCGCCGCTCAGCAACGCCGACTACCCGAGCCGCCTGGACCCCTCGCTCGCGCAGTCGATGCTGGCGCACGCGGACGCGTATGACGGGGCCCTCGCCCTGCGGCGCGGGCAGATCCACGTGCGGCTGGCCCAGGGCGAGACGGAGCTGCGCGTGCTGCTGAAAAAGGCGGCGGCGCTGCTCGGGCGCGCGGCGGCGCTCGAGGGGCGCAGCGAGGCGCGGCGGCGCGAGTTTGGCGACGGCGGCGGCGGTGGTTGAGGACAGGAAAGAGAAGCAGGGCTTGACGGGCGCTCGTTGGCCTGTATTCGGGCAATACCTCTCGACACAGCCCCAGCACGCAAACAAACAGAGGGTTTTCGGATCAACTATTTCACCTGGTGTAAAAAACGAAATCGACGTCGACGGGGCAATACAAAGGGCGACGGGGATGGCGCCTGGCGCGAGAATCAAAAACCAGAGGAGAGAAGCAGAGCATGAGCGCGCCCTGTCGTCGATCGTCGTCGTCGCCGCCGCCCGCGCGCCGCCTGCCGTCTCACTCCCACCAGGTCGGCAAGGGGTCGGGCATGCCCCCGCCGCCCCACCCCTCGGGCCCGAGCGCCATCTCGGCGTCGGTGAGCAGGCACGCGTCCAGCGCCGCGCGCAGGCGCTCGCGGCAAACCCTCGCCGCCTCAGGCCCCGTCTCGCGCCCCTCGCCGCCGCCGCCGGCCGCCCCTCCCCCCGGCGCCGCTGCCGCCCCCGGCGCGCAAACAAACTCGATGCGCGTGCGCCGCGCGCCCCTCACGCACGTGGGCGGGCGCGGCGCCGGGGCCCCCCCGCCCGCGGCGGCAGGGCGCGCGGGCCACAGGTCCGCGGGCTCGCCGCGCCACGCGCCGCCGGAAGACTGCCACACGCCGGCAACCTGGTCGCGCGCCGCGAGCCAGAACAGGCCGCGAGACCGCAGCACGCCCGGCCAGCGGCGCGCGAGCGGGCCGCGCAGCAGCCGCCGGGCGCAGAAGGGGCGCCGGGCGCGGTACACCCAGCACGACACGCCGGACTCAGGGGCCGGCGCGCCCTCGTGGTCGCCGTCGTTGTCGCCGTCGCCGTCGGGGTCGGCGTCCGCGAGCGCGCGCTCGAGCCAGCCGGGAGAGGCAGCGCCGCCCGCGCCCGCGCCCGCGCCCGCGCCCGCGCCCGCGCCCGCGTCGCCCGGCGACTGCCGCCCCGAGGAAAAGAGGGCGCGCTGCCGCTCCTGCTCCCCGGAAAGTGCGCGGCGGCGCGCCTGCTTGGCCGCGGCCGCGCCCGCGGCGGCCGACAGCAGGGCCTCGCCCAGCGCCTCGTCGGGCGCGTGGTGGCCACCGGGCGGTGCCGCCGTCGCTGCTGCCGCCGCCGCCGCCGCCCCTGCCGCCGCCGCCGCCCGCTGCCGCTGCGGCTGCGGTCGCAGCAGGACGGCGTCCGGGTTGAGCCGCCGCAGCAGCGCCTCGGCGCGGGCGAGGGCGGGCCCGGGCACGGCCATGGGCCCCTCCGACGGCGCGCCCGCCAGCAGCAAGACGTCGGCCGACTCGATCTGGTCGGCGAGGAGCTCCGGCAGGGTGCGGTCGTCCTCGTCGCCGCCGCCGCCCCCGCCGCCGCCCCCGTCCCCGTCCGCGCCCCCGTCCCCGTCGCCGTCGGCGGCGTCAAAGGCGTCGTCGTCGGTGCTGCCGCCGCCCGGCCCGGCGCGCAGCGGGCGCTCGCTCCGGACCGCGAGGGGGACGAGGCCGAGCTGCGCCAGCGTCGGGTCCTCGTCCTCGTCCTCGTCCTCGTTGCCGTCGCCGTCGCCGTCGCCGTCGGGGTCGCTGTCGCCGCCGCCCGCCATATGCGCGGCGGCCGCCAACACGCGCGCGTCCTCCTGCTCGAGCCACGCGACCAGGCGCGCCGGATCCACGAGCGTCACGACGGCGTCCAGGCGGACGTTACCAGGGCTCAAGGGCGCTCCTGCTGCTGCTGCTGCTGCCTCTGCCTCTGCCGCCGCCGCCGCCTCCTCCACGCCGCGCTCGTGCTCGTGCTCGTGCTCCTCCTCCTCCTCCTCCTCGAGCGCCGCGGCCAAGGGCAGCGGCGACGACGTGGGCCGCGCGACCACCACGCACAGCTCGCGGTCCCCAGCGGCCGCGAGCGCCGCGACGCGCTCCTCCACGGACGAGCTGCCGCCGCCGCCGCCGCCGCCGCTGCTGCCTCTTGTCCCGCCGCCCTCGTGTTCGTCGTCGCCGTCGTCGTCGTCGTCGTCCGCCTCTTCGTGCGCAAAGGCGATGCGCACGGGCGCCGGGCGGTGCGCGCGCGCCGCGGCTTCGAGCGCGCGCAGCACGCTCGTCTGCGTGGCCTGGTCGACGAGCCCCGCGACGACGACGAGCGACATCAGGGCGCCGCCGCTCGATGAGGACGGGGGAGGAGGAGGGGCGGGCGCCGGGGCGGCGGCGGCGGCGGCGGCGGCGGCGGGGGCGGCGCCTCTCCGCCGTCGCGCCGCCGCCGTTGCTGGTGCTGTCGCTGCTGCTGCTGCTGCTGCTGCTGCCCCGATGCTTCGCCGTTTCACGTGCGGTTCCTGCGGGTGAGTATGATGGTCGTGCCGCCGGATCGGGTCGAGGCAGGGGCGCGCGACCGCGGCGACGGGCGCGGCTGCTGATCGCAGCGCCTGCTCCGGCGACCTCCTCGGGCCCCGGAGGTGCCCAGCGACGGAGCGCATGGTCGTATGTTGTTTCCGTTGAGTGGACGAAGAAAGGATTGACACGTGGAAGAGGGAAGGAGAAGGAGGTGCGCCGCCCGCCGTTGGCTGCGGGCCGTTTCGAACACGCTCGACGGCGGCGACGTCTTGCTCTTTCTTGTCATTCAGTCGCCCGCGCTTCTACGGCACACACAAACAGACAGACACACACCGACACTCGAAACACCAACGTCCACCCGCGCTCTTCTGCACACGCGGCACACAGCGCGCACACAGCCTCCACCTGAGGGCGAGTCCCTCTCTTCCATCGGCCCGCCGATCGCCCAAGAGGACAGCCAGAGCGCCCAAACACACCATGGCGCCCATCTTTGTCTCCATCACGGACCGGTCGGGCAAGAAGACCCTGGCGGAGCTGTCCATCAGCTCGGACGTTGCGTTTCTTTCTTTCTCTTCTCTCGTTTGACGTCAAAAACGGTTCAGGAGGCCGTTGGGGCCAATCGCGCGGCACGACCCGCGCCCTCCATTCGCCATTCGGGCGCTCGCGCTGCGATCCCTCATCTCCGTGCTCCATCGAACACCGCACATCACCAAACAACAGGCCACCGTCGACGAGCTCAAGGACAAGTTTGCGGCGGCCAAGCCCGCCTTTTACCCGTCGCGCCAGCGCTTCTCGCTGCCGCCAAAGGAGGGCGAGAAGCGCGGCGAGGCGCTGAAAGACAGCGGCAAGCTGAGCGACTACGGGCTCAAGACGGGCGCGACGCTCCAGTTCAAGGACCTCGGGCCGCAGGTGCGTAGGGGGGGTCAGTTTGGCGTTGGGTGTTTCGCGAGGGGAAAGATGCACAGAGGCAAGCGCGCACAAAAAAACGCAACAAAGACGCCGCCGGCCAACGCCCGTGGAACAAAGATGCACCCACTCGACAAACACCCAAACCCCCGAAAAACAACAACAACAGATCGGCTACTCGACTGTCTTCTTCTTCGAGTACTTTGGCCCCATGGTCATCTTCCCGCTCTTTTACTTTTTCCCGCAGGTGTTCTACCCGAGCTACGGCCCCCCGTTCCCGGCAAAGCACGCCGTCCAGGCCGTCGCCACCGCTTACTGGGTCCTCCACTACGCCAAGCGCATCGCCGAGACCTACCTGGTCCACGTGTTCGGGCACGCTACCATGCCCGTGTCCAACCTGTTCAAGAACTGCAGCTACTACTACGGATTCGCCGCGTTTGTCGCCTATTTCGTCAACCACCCGCTCTACTCGCCGGCGCCGGCCGCTGTGTGGGTGCCCTGCTTCGCGTGCGCCGCGCTCTGCCAGCTCAGCAACCTCTACTGCCACCTGCTGCTCTCGGGCCTGCGCAAGCCGGGCGACAAGGGCTACAGCATCCCCCGCGGCTTCCTCTTCGACTACATCACGTGCGCCAACTACAGCGCCGAGATCTGGGGGTGGCTCCTTTTTTCAGTCGGCACGAGCACGGCGGCGGCGGCGCTCTTTTGCGCGGCGGGCGCGTACCAGATGGCGGTGTGGGCCAAGGCCAAGCACCGGCGCCTGCAGAAGATCTTCGACGCCAAGGACGGGCGTGAGAGGTACCCGAAGCGGTGGATCATGCTGCCGCCGTTCTTTTGATTGATTGTTTATTCGGGGGGCGGCGGCGCCGCCGCGGCAGGAAGAGGGGGGTTACTTGTTGAGAGCGGGCGGGGGCGGGGCGGGGGAGGACGAGCGACGCCCGACGGCGAGACGAGAACACACATGTTGCGCCCGGGAAGACAAAACAACGACGGCAACAACAACGAACGCGCGCGCGCGCGCGGGCGTGCGCCTCGCACTGCACGCGCGGCAGCTCGACCATCGAAAAGAAAGCACATCGACAAACAAATCACGAACAATCAACTGATCAGCCTCGTCCGTGCGCGGGAGAAAAAGAGCGGGGGGGGGGGGGGGGGGGGGGGGGGGGGGGGGGGGGGGGGCGGCGGCTCGGGCAGCCCAGTCCCGGTCCCCCGCCTCGCCGCCGCCGTCGTTTTTTCATTTCGAGTGTTCGGTCGTCGGTTGCAAATAGAACGCAAGCGGGGCTGGGCTTAATCTGGGGGGGCGGGGAGGACGCGTGGTTGTGTGCCGCGCCAGCGAATCAGGATCGCCGGGGGCTCTGTCTCCCTGTCCCTGTCCAGTTCGCTTCACTCTGCCGCCGCCGCCTTTGCCGGCGCCGGCGCCGCACCCGTCAGGCTGACCGAGTCGAACGCCGGGTGCGCGATCCGCGAGTAAAAGTCGGTCACCAGCGACAGGCCCGCAAACAGCGCCGCGTACCCGATCCCTCCGGCCAGCGACCCGGCCTTGAGGCCAAGCACGGCGCCGACCGCCGCGCCGCCGGCCACGCCCGCCGCCGCGTCCTCGCGCCCGCCCAGCCTGCTCTCCGTCGCGCACTCGGCCGCCGCGTACGCCGCCCCCGCCGCCCCGAACGTCATCACGGGGTCGGCCACGATGCGCGCCGTGCGCTTGACGTTGTTCCACCGCTGCAGCATCTCGTGCAGCGGCAGGCGCCGGAGCGCCGTGTGCGCGCGGAAAAACCCCGGCAGCACGCCGACGAGCCCGAGGGCGGCGGCGTACGTCAGGGCGCGCTGCGCGCAGTCCTCCCCGGGGGCCTGTGTTTTTGGTCGGTTTGGTTTGGTTGGTGGTGTGTGTGGGCGTTTGTGGTGTGTGTGGGGTTGGTCGGGCAGGTCGCGCGATCGGCGGCCGCGCCCGCGCCGACGCCGCTCGACGACGACGCTGCGCGCGGGCGATCGCTCCGCCGACGGCGTCGACCGCGCGTAATTTTTGCTCCTTTCGGCGCGTGCGCGTGCGCGCGTCCGCGTGCCGCAGGTGGTCGCCGTCCGCCCCGATCGCCTCACCATGGCGCCGGTCGCTGCCCCGCTGCCGGCTGCTCGGCGTTCAAGAGACAACTGGCGGGTTCAGTCAAGGTCTTTTTCGTTCACGCCCGCTGTGGCTTCCGTCTTTGTTGTGTTTGTCGCTGTGAGAGAGTGGGGCAGGATGGAGGTCATGTATGGATTGATGATGGTGGGTCTGGATTGTGTGAGGGGAGACGCAAGAGAGAGGCTCGTCGTTTTGAGAGAAGACGCAATCCTTTGGGATAAAACCTGCGCCCCCCTCTCCCACTTTCTCGTGCACAACACAATCACTACCGCGCCTCAACCAACACCAACGTCCACCCAAGACACATGTCGACCAAAGAGGAGAAGGAGCGCGCGGCGCTCGAGCTCGCTGAGGCGGCGAGGCCGCTGCTGCAAAAGATAGGGCTCGAGGGGGACGCGCTCGAGTGAGTCCTTGTCTGAGGGACGCGCGCGTGCGACACACACACTAGTAGTACAACGTCGCACGTCTCGACGTACGTACGATTCGCCGGGGCTTTTCACGGACCAAGGAGCTCGCTCACGCGACAAGAACCGCTCGCCCTCCTCCCCTCACCAAAAAAAAACACCCAAAAACAGGACATCGCTCCGCAAGAGCAAGTTCACGCAGGCGCTCGTCGACGTGATCACCGAGGCGGGCGTGCACGAGTCCGGGTGCCCAAAGTCCCAGGGCAACCTGCTCTACCAGATGGCCACCAAGGTGAGCGGGGGAGAGGCCGACATGGCGCGAGCGAGCGCGACGGCGGCGGGCGGTGGGCGGTGGGCGGCGTCTGCCATCACGTGCCGCGTCGCGAGCCCCCCAACTCAAAACCCAAAACCAAAACAACAAGCAGTTCCCCGCCAACGCCCTCGTGCACCGCCCCCTCGTGGCCCAGTTCGTCCTCGACGGCCGCATCCGCACCGCCCAGCAGCTCGACGGCGCGTGCGAGCACCTGCGCAAGCTCGCGTCGGCGCCGCTCGGCGACCGGGGCGCCTTTGAGCTCGCCGCCGGCGTCGGCGCCGTCGTCTCTGCCGGGCAACTGGAGGCGGCGGCCGGGCGTGCGGTGGCCGAGAGCGCGTCCCGGCTGACGGAGCAGCGGTACCGGGTCAACCTGAACGCGGTCATCGGGCCGGCGGCGCGCGAGCTCAAGTGGGCGGACGCGGCGCTGCTGAGGCAGGCGGTCGAGAGGCAGGTCGCCCTGTTCTTGGGGCCGCGGACGGCGGAGGACGACGCGGCGGACGCCGAGGCGGCGGCGGCGGCAGCGAGCGGCGAGAAGAAGAAGCCGGCCAAGGCGGCGGCGCCGAAGCGGGCGGCGCCGGTGGCGGCGGCGCCGGGAGGAGCGGCAGCAGGAGCAGGAGCAGCAGCAGGAGCAGCAGCAGCAGGAGCAGCAGCAGCAGCAGGAGCAGCAGCAGCGTCGGGCAGCGGCGCTGGCGGCGGCGGCGACGAGCGCCCGGCCTCGGCCGGCGCCGCCGCCGCCGCCGCCGCCGCGCTCACGGCCGCTGTCGCGCTCGACCCCACCGCCGCCGCCACCTCGGCCGACTCCGACCCCTACGCCTTCATGCCCCGGCCCGAGGACAACAACGGCGTGCACACGACCGTCGGCATGTCGGACGGCTCCGTCCTGCGCGTCAGCAACACGGCCGAGCAGCTGAGGGCGCACCTCGAGGCAACAGGGGGAAAGGTTGTGACGCGCTTCCCGCCAGAGCCAAACGGGCACCTGCACATCGGGCACGCCAAGGTAAGGGTGCGACGGGAGTCGGCGAGAGGGGGGGAGGTAGTTTGTTTGCGTGTGTTTGCGCGTGCGTTGCTTGCGCGCGCGGGTTTGCGCCCGTGGGCGCACGAGACCAAAAAGCGCGCGCGCGCGAAAACAAAGAGGAGAAAAAACAAAGAGGCGAAAAAAACAAGGAGGAGAAAAAAACAAAGAGGAGAAAAAAACAGAGGACTCGATGCGCCCCGAGGCGCTCCCCAAAAAAAGGAAAAAACCAACCCTCAAAACCCCAAAACCCCTAAAAAAACACAAACGGGCACGCCCTCAGGCGATGTTCGTCGACTTTGGCATGGCCGAGCGCTACGGGGGCTCTTGCTACCTGCGCTACGACGACACCAACCCCACGGCCGAGAAGGAAGAGTACATCGCGCACATCCGCGATATCGTGGACTGGATGGGCTGGCGGCCTGGGCAGACCACGCACGCGTCGGACCGGTTCGACCGGCTGCACAGCCTGGCGGTGGAGCTGATCCGGCGCGGGGGCGCGTTCGTGTGCCACCAGACCCGCGCCGAGATCGAGGCGTCGCGCGAGCGGGGGGAGGCGTCGCCGTGGCGCGACCGGCCCGCGGAGGAATCCGCGCGCCTGTTTGAGGACATGCGTCGCGGCCTGCTGGCCGAGGGCGAGGCGACGCTGCGCATGCGGATGGACCACCGGAACGAGAACCCGGCGATGTGGGACTCGGTGGCGTACCGGTGGGTCTTGTCCGTTTGATTTTGGGTCGTGGCGTGGGGGGGCGGAACGGCAAAGGACGGCGAGAAACAAGACGCGGAAAACACAAAAAACGCTCACAAACGAGGAAAACCCGTCGACAATGGCGACAAAAACAAAAACAACAACAGCATCAAGTACATGGCCCACCCCCACGCGGGCCCGGGCTGGTGCGTCTACCCCTCGTACGACTTCACCCACTGCCTGTGCGACAGCCTCGAGAACATCACCCACTCGCTGTGCACGCTCGAGTTTGAGACGCGGCGTGCGAGCTACTACTGGCTACTGGATAAGCTGGAACTCTACAAGCCCGTGGTGTGGGAGTACTCGCGCCTCAACGTCACCCACGCCGTCATGAGCAAGCGCAAGCTCAACCGCCTGGTCACCGAGGGCCACGTGCGCGGGTGGGACGACCCGCGCCTGCTGACGCTCGCGGGCCTGCGGCGGCGCGGCGCCACGCCCGGCGCCATCAATGCCTTCTGCCGCGAGGCGGGCATCACGCGGAACGCGAACGTGGTCCCTCACCACCGGCTGGAGCACCACGTGCGCGCGCACCTGGACGCGGCGAGCCCGCGCGCCCTCGCCGTCCTCCGCCCTTTGAAGGTGGTGCTGACCAACGTGCCGGAGGGCTGGCGCGCCGAGGCGAGCGCGCGCCGCTTTCCCGGGCGCGGAGAGGCCGAGGCCGACGCCGCGGCGCGGGCGGCGGGCTACGGCGGCGACGCCTATGCCGTGCCGCTCTCGCGCGTCGTCTACATTGAGGCGACGGACTTCCGGGAGGAGGACGCACGCGGGTACTACGGCCTGGCGCCGGGCAAGTCGGCGATGCTGCGGTACGCGTTCCCCATCACGGTCACGGGCTTTGAGCGGGAGGGCGGGGCAGGGGGAGGAGCGGGGGGAGAGAGCGGGGGCGCGGCCGAGGGGGGGACGACGGCGGGCGGCGGCGGCAACGGGGGCGGCAACGGGGGCGGCGGCGCCATCACGGCCGTGCTGGCCGAGGCCGACCTCACCTTTGCCGACCGCGCCGCCGCCGCCGCCGCCGACCCCTCCCTGCCGAAAGTCAAGCCGCCCAAGGGCGTGCTAAACTGGGTCGCGCAGCCGGCGCCGGGCGAGGACCCGCCGCGCGCCCAGGTCCGGCTCTACGGCCCGCTCTTCCGGAGCGAGGCGCCCGAGGCGGCGGCGGCGGCCGCGGGCCTGGGGGCGGACGCGTGGCTGGCGGACCTGGACCCGGCGTCGTTCGAGGTGGTGGAAGGGGCCATGCTGACGCCCGAGCTGGCGCGCGACGCGGCATCGGCGCTGGCGGCGGCGGCGGCGGCGGCGGCCGGGGGCGGCGGCGAGGGCGGCGGCGGCGGGGACGGCGCGCCGGCCGTCGTCGGGAAGAAACGCTACCAGTGGGAGCGGCTGGGCTACTTTTGCGTCGACCCGGACTCGGCGCTGGGTGTGGGCGGGGCGCCGCCGCGCCTAGTGTTCAACCGCACGGCGACGCTGCGCGAGGCCGCGGCGGTGAAGAAGGTGTAAGAAAAGGGGGAAGATTTGTTGTGGTTTTTTCGCGGCGGTCTGCGAGGACGAGAGCGTCGACGACGCTCGACAATCGACGCGGTCTGCGCCCGAAAGACGCCGCGTCGTCTCCATTCTCCTCATCCGAACAACACCAGCTTCGAGCCCCACACCGACCCAGCTACATCTGTCTGCGCGCGCGCTTGCACACCCACACAGAGAGCAACGCTGAGCCAACAACGACAAGCACAGAGAGAGGAGACAGACGGTTCACGTTTGATCCTCCCCCCCCCCGAGCTTTTCCCCGTGAGAAGGGCATTGGCCAACGCGCGCGACCCGCTCGGCGGCCGCTTGCCACACGCCGCGGCGCCAGGATGGTGGTCCTCGCGGCCTCGGTCGTGACCAAGACGGGCAAAGGTGAGCGTGAAGACAAAAGAAGAGATGGGTGGGAAAACGACTTTTCGGTTCTCTCTCGCGCGCGCGCCCCTCCCCCCCCTCCCCCGTGGGCACTGACGCCCGCCTCATCATCATCACCGTACACCCGCGACCACGATCATCACCACAGCGCTCGTCTCGCGCCAGTATGCCGACATGAGCCGCATCCGGATAGAGGGACTGCTGGCCGCGTTCCCCAAGCTCGTGGGCGCGGGCAAGCAGCACACCTACGTCGAGACGGACAGCGTGCGCTACGTGTACCAGCCGATGGAGGTGCGTCCTTGCTCTCGAGTCGGTGGAGAGATGCGAGCGCGCGCGCGCGTCGCGCACAGAGACAGAGACAGCGGCCCCAGCGCGCGCTCGGCGGCGGCGGTTGCGCGCAACGCCGCCCACGCCGCCCCGCTCACTCGCCCGCCCCCGCCCCCTTTGAACAACCCACCATCGAAAAAAAACAAAAAAACAGGGCCTCTACCTCCTCCTGGTCACCAACCGCGCCTCCAACATCCTCGAGGACCTCGACACCCTCCGCCTGCTCGCAAAGCTGGTTCCCGAGTACGCCGGCGTCGTGCTCGACGAGGAGGCGGTCAGCCGCGCCGCCTTCGAGCTCGTCTTCGCGTTCGACGAGGTGGTGACCCAGCACGGGCACAAGGAGGCCGTGACCGTGCAGCAGGTCAAGCAGAACTGCGAGATGGAGTCGCACGAGGAGAAGCTGCACAAGCTCATCATCCAGAGCAAGATCAACGACACCAAGGACGTCATGAAGAAGAAGGCGCAGGAGATCGGCGACCGGCAGCGGCACGAGGCGGCGGGCGGCGGCATGGGCGGCGGCGGGCGCTACGGCGGCGGCGGCATGGGCATGGGCGGCCCCGGGGGGCCCGTGGGGGGGGGGGGCGGCGCGGGCATGGGCATGGGCATGGGCGGCGGCGGGGGAGCCGCGGGCGGCGGGGGGCCCTCGATGATGCCGACGGCCGGCAGCCTCGGCTTTGGCGGCGGCGGCGGCGCCTCGGGCGGCGGCGGCGGCGGCGGCGGGTTGGGCGGGGCGCCGCGCGCCAAGGGCATGCAGCTGGGGCGCAAGGCCGGGGCGGGTTCGATCCTCGAGTCGCTCGCCAAGGAGGAGGGCGTGTCGGCGGCCGAGCTGGCGGGCCCGGGGGCCGGAGGCGGGGGCGGAGGCGGCGGCGGCATGGGCGCGGCCGGCGGCGCGCTCGGCGGCGCGCTCGGCCGCGGCGGCGGCGGCAGCATGGGCGGCCCCCCCTCGTCCGAACCCGTCTCCGTGTCGGTCGAGGAGCGCCTCACGGTGGCCTTGTCCCGCCAGGGCGGCGTTGAGTCGGCCGAGGTCAACGGCACCCTCACGCTCGCGCTGTCGGCCGACGCCCCCGCAGAGAGCTCGCACCTGCGCCTGTCGGTCGACACGGCGGCCGGCGCCGCCGCCGGGTTTGCCTTCAAGACCCACCCCAACATCGACAAGGCCGCCTTCGCGTCGGACCAGCTCCTCCAGCTCAAGGACCCGGCCCGCCCCTTCCCCACGGGCTCCGAGCTGGGCGTCCTCAAGTGGCGGCGGCAGGCGGCGCGCGGCGCGGCCGGCGCCGACGCGCTGGCTCCCCTGTCGGTCACGTGCTGGCCGAGCGTCAGCGGCCACGAGACCTACGTCAACCTCGAGTACGAGTCATCCGCGCCATTCGACCTGCGCGAGCTCACCATCGCCGTGCCCGTGCCGGGAGCCACCGCGGGCGCCCCTCAAGTGAACCAGTGCGACGGCGCCTGGCGCTATGACCCCCGCGCGCGCGCCCTGATTTGGTCGGTCGCCCTCGTGGACGAGTCCAACAAGAGCGGCAGCCTCGAGTTCGTGATGCAGTCGACCGACGCCGACGGACTGTTCCCCATCGAGGCGTCCTTCTCGGCGGCCAAGACCCTGTGTGCGGTCGAGGTGGGCGGCGCCGTCAACGTCGAGACGGGAAAAGGCGTCAAATTTGCGCTGCGGCGGGGCCTGCAGACGGACGGGTACCACGTGGCGTGATGTGGGTGATGAGTCATAATTCATGTGGCGGCGCGAGATGAGTCATGTGATGAGCCATAAGATGAGTCACGTGGCGCGCGCTTCGCGTCTCGCCGTGGGCGTGTGTGTTTCCGAGGGACATAATAAAGTACACGTTTTTGCTGTTTTGCCGATCGTTTGTTCCGGATTCCTTTTTCGTGTGATCGACGGTGCAAACGACGGCGGCGGCCAACGGCGCGTTGGAAAGAGACTCCTTGCGGCAAGGTGCTCGAGATCGCGTGCGTCTGGTCCTCACGAGCCCCGCTGCTCCGTCCGCCGCGCCGCCTCGAGCTTGAACGCCTCGGCTGCCGCCACCTCGGCCGCCTCGGCCATCGCGGGCGGCCCCGCCCCCCCTCCTCCGACCCCTCCGCCGCCCGCTCCGCCGCCGCCCGCTCCGCCGCCGCCGCCCCCGCCAGCGCCCCCTCCGCCGGCGTCGCAATATTCGCGCGCCGCGGCCAGCGCCGGCAGCCGCCTCACCTCCTCCGGCACGTCCGCCCCGCCGTCCAGGTCCACGTAAAGCCGCCGCAGGGTGGCGCCCAGGCGCGCCAGCTCGGCCGGCACGCGCCTCAGAGCCGGGCAGTGGTCCGCATACAGCTCCTGCAGGTGCGGCAGGCCCCCCAAGGCCGCGCCGGGCAGCGAGGCGAGCAAGGGGTTGCGGTCGACCCACAGGCGCCGGAGGGCGGTGCAGGCGCCAATCTCCTCCGGCAAGCAAGACAGGCGCGTGTCGTAGAGCCACAGCTCTTGCAAAGAGGACATGCCTCCGATCTCCGGCGGGAGCGATTCTAAAGCGGTCTCGTAGAGGCTGAGGCGCGTGCAGAGGGCCAGGCCGCCGATCGAGGACGGGAGGGCGGCCAGCCGCGGATTCTTGTGCAGCGAGAGCGCCTCCAGACGTGCGCAGCGGCCGAGCGGGTCGGGAAGCGAGGCGAGGTCGTTGATGTGCAGCGACAGGCGCGAGAGGCGGGAGCAGCGGCCGACGGCCTCGGGCAGCGAGCGCAGCTTGTTGGAGTTGAGCGACAGCCACTCGAGCGGGGAGGAGGAGGAGGAGGCGGGAGGGTGGGGGACGGCGGCGGGGTCGTCGTCGTCGTCGTTGTTGCCTCCTCGTCCTTGCAGGCCTGTAGCCGCTGCTGCCTCTGCCGCTGCCGCCGCCGCCCCTTGTCCTCCTCCAGGCCCCGGCCCGCCAAACATCCCGTCCGGCAGCTCCTCCAGCGCGTTCGCGTGCAGCGACAGGTGCCGCAGCCGCGTCAGCAAGCCCAGCTCCGCGGGCACGGTCGTCAGTTGGTTGCCATACAAATCCAAGCGCACGAGCGTCGCCGCCAGCGCGCCGACGCGCGCCGGCAGCGCGCCCAGGCGGCACTCGCTCGCGTCGAGCCACTCGAGCGGCGGGGGCGCGCGCCCGCCCGCGCCGCCGCCGAACAGCGCCTCCGGCAGCTCGGACAGCAGCGGGTTGCCGGCCACCACGAGCTTGCGCAGGTTGACAAGGAGGCCGACCTCTGGCGGCAGGGCGCGGAGGATGTTGCCGCCCGCCAGCAAGGACTCGAGCGCGGCGCAGCGCGCCAGGGCGCCCGCGGGCAGGGACTGCAGGCCGTTGGACGCGAGGGAGAGGGCGCGCAGGCGGGCGGCGAGGGGCGGGGCGAGCGCGGCCGCGGGCAGGTCGGTGAGCCCCGCGCCGTCGAGGAGCAGGTCGACGAGCGAGGTCGAGGGCGCCGCCGCGTTCAGGTCGACGAGCGCGACGCCCGCGAGGCGGCCCGCCGCTTCGTCGGCGTCGGTCCCGGCGGGCGCCGACGACGCCAGGCTGGCCCAGTCGTCACGCAGGGCGCTGGTCGGATTGGCGTCGCGCAACGCGGCCAGGCAGGCGAGGATGGTGCTGCGCGGGTCCGTCATCGGATTGTGCGCGTGCTGGGCGGAGGAGATTGACTGTTTTAGAAAAGATTTCCGAGAGACTCCCCGCGTCTAAGCCCGCGCCTTTACGTTGGGCGCACCGGGCCACAGGGTGGAGAGATTGGATTTGAATGAGCAGAGTGGAGTCTTGGACGTGAAGATGGAGGAGGGGCCGAAGGCGACGTTGATCTCGTTGTCGACCCTCCCCCCTTCACCCGATCCCTATCTTTGTCGCGCCCTTCCTTCACACAAACGTCAAACATTCGTACTCGCATCAAAGACACACACACTGAGAGGCAAGCCGCTCGTGCGATCGCAGCGCGTTGAAGCAGGCAAGACTGAGAGCAATCATCTGCTTCCCGCCACAAATCAGTGCAATTGCATCAACCACACGCACGCTCGCGCAGAGAGAAAGCACCAATGATGCGGCGCGCCGCAGGCTGCGCCCGGCGACCTGCCTCGGCAGCACCAGCCATAACAGCGGCAACGCGGACTCCAACAGCGCGCCGGCGACTCGCGCGCGCCGCCGCGCCGTCCTCGTCCCCGTCCGCGGCCGCGGCCGCCGCCGTCGCCGAACTAAACGCTGCCGCCGTCGTCGTGCGCCCGCTCTCTGGCGAGGCCGAGCTGTGGGCCGTCGCGCGCCTGCGCGCCGACGCCTACCACGAGGACGACACGAGCCGCTTCGCCAGCACCTTCCGAAAGCAGTTTGCCGAGCGCGAGGCCGCGTCCCTGCGGCAGCGGATCATTCAAGCCCCCGCCGACGGCGGCGGCGGCGGCGGCGGCAGCGGCGGCGGGCCTCTGCGGTGCGAGTGCCTCGTGGCGGTCGAGGGGGCGGGCGGCGGCGGCGGCGGAGGCGACGACGATGCGGACGGGCCGCCCCCCGCCGCCGCCGCCGCCGGCCGCGTCGTCGGATGCATCGACCTCCGCCCGCCGCGCGGCGACGGCGCGCCGCCCGTCCCGGCCGGCCTCGGCGCCGGCGCGCCCCCCGAGGGCGCCGCCCGCGGCGCCTACCTGCTCAACGTCGCCGTGGCGCAGGGCGCGCGCGGCCGGGGGGTGGGCGCGGCGCTCATGCGCGCGGCCATGCGGCGCGCGAGGGAGCGGCACGGCGCGGAGAGCGCCTACGCGCACGTCGAGGCGGCCAACGGCGCCGCCGCCCGCCTGTACGCGCGGTGCGGGTTTGCCGAGGCCGGCGAGGCGAGCGGGTCGCTGTCCGGGGCGCTGGACCTGGGGCGGGTCGTGCTGCTGCGGGCGGACCTGGCGGACGACGACGTTGGGGTGTGAGCAAGCGTTGGAGCCCCACGGCCAACGGCAGCCGCCGCCCGCCCCGGCTCGTCCGGCGGCGGGAGATGGGAACGCGCTGTGGCGGCGTCGTTGGGCGCCGGCCGGCGAAACAACGAAAAGTCGGCGCTCTCTTGAACTCAAGGACTCCAAACGTTCCCATCATTTCTTTTGTATTTGATCACTGTCCCCTCGATCCATATCGTGCCTCGTCACACACGCCCACAGAGAGGCACCGCACGCGTATGCCCCCGCGCCTCGTGCACTCCCCCCCCCCCGCGAACGCCGCGTCTGCCTCCAACCTCCCGCCCCCATTCGATGCAGGGCGCGGTCGGGCGGTCTGCGCGGGCGGCCCCGGACGCAGCGCCGCATCGAGGGGGGTTGTGTAGGGGGTGCCGCGTGCGCGCCAGCGCCTCGTTCTCGCGGCGAGACGTCGTCCTCGCAGGTGCGCGAGCGCCTCGGCAGATTGCGTTCTCATCGCGCCAATCCAATCCGCGCCGCGCCAGGGGGCGCTGCGTAACCAGTAGATCCCGGTGACCAGCACCAATGCGGCCGACAAGCAGCACGGGCGGCGCGCGATTGTTTTGTTTCTCTCGTTGTCGACGACGTCTGCAGGCCCAGTCGCGAGGAGCGCGCGCGCACGCGCCCGTCTCCCCTCCCTCCGCCCCAAAAATCACACCTCCGCCCCCCCCCCACCCCCCCCCCCCCACCACACCCACCCCC
>Ga0209390_10000833_pt1 | contig 61529 bp, 33 predicted proteins | sample BON01_FD_187212 | JGI IMG/M metagenome (GOLD analysis project Ga0209390, IMG submission 187212) | Freshwater microbial communities from Lake Bonney liftoff mats and glacier meltwater in Antarctica - BON-01 (SPAdes) (version 2) | ecosystem: Environmental > Aquatic > Freshwater > Ice > Glacier...
AAAAAAAAGTCATTTCGCGCTCAACACACACAAACGCGCCATTGTCTCGTCCCTCCCTCCCCCCCGCCCCTTGCGTCGGCGTCGTCGTCACGCACCACCCACCACCACCACCACAATCAAAAAAACAACCAGTCAACGGCGCCCAGTGGTACGGCGTGTACGGCGGCCTGCAGGACTGGGGCTACGTCGCCGCCGGCACTCTGGGAATCACGCTCGAGCTGTCGCAGGACAAGATGAGGCCGTCCGCCGACCTGCCCTCGTTGTGGCGAGAGAACCGGGACGCGCTCGTGGCGCTGCCCGTGGCGGCGGTCTTGGGGGGCGCGAGGGGGAGGGTGTGGGGCCTGAGAAGAGGGGGGGGGGGGGGGGGGGGGGGGGGGGGGGGGGGGGGGGGGGGGGGGGGGGGGGGGGGGATGGCGAAAGGGTGCCGCTGCCGGGCGCCGGCGTGGCGTTCGACGAGGTCAACCGGACGACGGCGGCCGCCGGCGCGTTCGCCTTTTTCGCGCGCCCCTTGAGCGTGGGCAGGCACGTGGCGCGGGCGTCGGCGCTTGGGTACCGCAATAAGGAGCAGGCGTTCGAGGTGCCCGCGGACGGGAGCGGGGCGTGGCTGGACCTGGTGCTCGAGCCGCTGCCCTCCTCTCTGGCTGCTTCCGCCGCGCCCTCCTCCTCGGGCGGCGGCGGCGGCAACGCGGCGGCGGCGGAGAAGAAGCAGAAGAAGAAGAACAAGGCAGGGACGGGCGCGGGGGCGGCGGCGGGAGAGGGGGGCGGGGCGACGTCGGTCATCCGCGCGGGCAGCGGGCGGCGCCCCAACAGCAGCGAGCCGGCAGGGGGCGGGGAGGAAAGCGGGGCGGCGGCGGCGTCCTCTTCATCTTCTTCCTCTTGGTCGTCGTCGCTGCGGCAGGAGCGCGAGGCGGGCGAGGAGCGGGCGGGCAGGGCGGCCGAGGGCGCGAGCGGCGACGCGGCGGCGGCGGCAAGAGCGGCGGCGGCGGCGGCGGGCACGCTGGCGCCCGCGGGGGCGCGCGCCGCGTCGGCGGGCGCGCTGGTCGTGCTCGCGCAGGCCGCCATGATCGTGGCCGTGGCCGGGGCGGCGGCGCTGCAGCAGCGGAGGAGGAGCGGCGGCGGCGGCGGCGGAGAAGGGGCGGGCGCAGGGGCCAACGGCGGCGGCAACGGGGGCGGCGGCGTCGGCGGCGCCAAGTCGCTGACCATGGCCTCGGTGGGCGCGTTCCGCCCGAGCCGCCAGCCGCCGACGTGGCGGCCGGTGCCCCTGAGGGAGGAGGAGGAGACGGTCTAGGTAGCTATTTGATTCTTTTTGCTCTTGCTCTGCTGAGGACGCCCGGAAACAAAAATAACGCTCTCCGGCTGCCTGGAGTTTTTCGATTCTCCCCCTCTTGCAAAACAAACATCTGAGATTAGCGAACGCAAATGCTGCCGTCGTAGTGAATGTCTCTCGAAACGCGCACAAACCCTGTCCGTCTCCTACTCTTCCATGGCGTCCCCCCCACCTCCTGCGCCCCCGCCGCCGCCGCCCGCCGCCCCGGCCTTGCCGCGCGCCGACCGCCGCAGCGGCTCGGCCGCCACCCGCAGTTTCTCCTTCTCCGCCCCCTTGCCCTCCGCCTCCTTGCCCTTGTTGGCCAGCAGCGCCGCCGGCGCCCGGATGAGGTGCACCTCTTTGCCGATCGACGCCTTGGTCGCGCGCAGCTCCAGCCCTTTCGCCGCCGCCATCCGCCGCTCCCAGTGCCGCTGCTGCCGCGCCGCGCGGATGTCGGACACGCGGCCGATCGCCTGCACCGTCTTTTTCATCAGGTCGCGGTCGTACTTGACGGGCCTGTTGCGCCGGCGCTCCATCTCGAACGTCGCGTCCTCCGCCAGCTCCTTGCCCGCCAGCTTGCGGTAGCTCTTGGTCCACCGCACCTTGCGCGGGTTGCGCTTCATCTTGAAGTTCTTGTGACACTTCGAGCGGCAGAACTTGAAGACCGCGGCGTCGTTGCGCACGAAGGTGATGCCGCGGCCCGGGTAGCAGGTGCTGGAGCAGAACCAGCACTTGTCGAGGCGCATGGCTGCGGGCTTTGTTTTTTCGCTTCTCCCTGGGGGGGGTTGGGTTGCGCGCGCGAGGGGCGGCGCGGCGGGACGGCGGCGGCGAGCGCGGCCGGCGGCGGCGGCGGCGGCGGCGGCGGCGGCGGCTCTTCTGCCTCTGTCTCTCTCTGTCCTTGTCTCTCTCCTTGCTGCCTTGCTGGCCGGTCGGCGGCGCGTGCGACAAGACGCGCGCGCTGCTTCAAGTGGGCGCGACCGGGGCGGCGCGGCGTGTGCGCGGAGGAGGGATCAAGCGAAGAAAGGCGGCGCGGGAAGACGCGAGACTCTCTGTCGAAGTCTGCCTTGCTTTCTGCTTCTGTTCGTGACGTTTGCCCTGGCTGGTCTTGCATGTGTGAGGATCGAGTGATGAATGCGCGCGAGGGCGCAAGTGCGCGTCAAGGACTCGCGGCGGCGGCGAGCGCAGGCGGCGCCGGCGGAGCGGGAGAGCGGCAAGGCCTCCTCGCTCGCCGACAACGCCGCAAGACCGCGAAGAATCGACCGCGAAACCGACAGAAGGACGACGCCGCCTCGCTAGTTGCTTCCACACTCATCAACTTTATTCGAAATAACGACCACGAGCATCTACCTCACTACTCGGACATATTCCTCCTCCCGCGCACCGCCCTCTGTCGAACTCCCTCAAAGGCGCGCCGCGACTTCCGGTGACACACCCGGCTTCTCGCGGCTGCTCCAGTTTCCTTTCTCTTTCTCTCCCCCCCCTCTCCGCCATCCAATCCGTGTCCAATCAAACAAGGCGCCACTTGGACGTCACACCAACCATCATGGCGCCGCCGCGCGGCCGCGCCGCTCCCGCGCGCGCAGAGCAGCAGCAGGAGTGGTCGCACCCGCGGCGCCGGCGACCATCGCTCGCCGGCCCCTGCTCCCCGTCGTCGCCGCCGCCGCCGCCCTTTGCCGCCGCCTCGTCGCGCCACTTCCTCCTCCCCCTCCTCCTCCTCGCGCTCGCGTCCGCAGCGCCCGAGGTCGCCCAGGCCGCGCCCGAAACCGCCGACTGCGCCAAGCTCACGGGCGTCCGCGGCTGCAGCCTTTGTCCGCCGAAACCTGCCGGCAACGGCACCGCCGCCGCCGCCTCCCCCGCCTGCGCCGCCTGCGACGCCGCCCTAGGGTACGTGCTTAGCCCCGCGCGCGGCCGCTGCGACGTTCTGCCCGGGTTCGGCGTCTCGGTCGACCTGACCTTTGTCGAGTCGGCCGCGACCGACGGCGCCGTCAGCGCCGACAGGCGCGCGGCGGCCGAGAAGCTCATCGAAAAATACAAAATTGACTTTCCGCGCGGCGGCGGCGGCGGCGGCGGCGGCGGCGGCGGCGGCGCCCCGAGGCGCTGCCCCGACGCCGACGGGTTCGCGACCTACGTGCGCGGCCCGGGCCCCGCGCGGCCGCGGCTCGCCGTGTGCACCCCCTGCCCCCAGGGCCTGGCGGCCGACGCGGCCAAGGCGGCGTGCGTGCGCGACCCGGCGCGCGGGCCGGCGCCCGTGGCGGACGCGCCGCTGCCGCCGCTGCCGCCGCCGCCAGGCTCGGCCCCGCCCGCGCTGGCGCAGGCCGGGGTCCCCCCGGGCGCGGCGGTGGCGATCCCCTCTTTGACGCCCGGGGGCGGGCTCGTGGCCGCCGCCCCGTCCGGGCAGCAGCAGCCCGGCCAGCCGCCGCCGTCGCCGCCGCCGCCGCCCAAAATGCCGGCGCCCCCGGCAAAGCCGGCGCCGGCGCCCTTCTGCTTCGAGGCCTTTTGGCGCCCCACGCCCGCGGTCGCGTGCAACTACCGCGAGCCGCTCCGGGGCACCGCGCGGTGCGCCAACGCCACCGCCTCCGGATGCACGGTCGCGTCCTGCTGCGTGCTCACGTGCGGGCGCGACTTTCACGATTCGGTCGCGCTGGCCGTCTCAGAGCCCGACCCCGAGCGCGCCGCGCGCCGCCGCCGCGCCAAGTGCGGCGGCGCGTCCGGGCACCCGGCCCCGGACAGCAAGGCGTGCCCGGCGGCCGGGTGCGCCGCGGACAAGTGCTGCGACGCGGCCGACGTGCGCTGCTGGTCGGCGTTCGACAAGGCCGGCGGGCCCGAGCGCTACTGCCCCTCCGGCCGCCGGCCGCTGTCGGGCGACGGCAAGTGCCCGCGCGGCGGCTGCACGCTCGACCTGTGCTGCGGCAAGGCGCCCACGTGCGACAGCTGGTTCAAGCAGCAGACGCGACCCAGCGCCCCCTGCGACGTGTACCTGCCGAAAGACAAGGCGACCGCATGCCCCGCGGGCGGCGGCGGCGCTGGCGAGGCGATCTGCGACCGGAGGGCCTGCTGCGATCTCTCGGTCCAGCAGTGCTCGCTCGTGCGGGCGTCCTGGTGGAGGCCCTCGTTCGCGTGTCCCAAAAACACCTACCTGGACGGGGCGGCGCGGTGCCGCGAGCCCTGCCCGGACAGCGCGCTGACGACCTCGTGCTGCAGGGCGGGCAAGGCCCCGCCGCCCGCCGCCAAGCCTGCGGCGCCGCCGCCGCCGCAGGGGTCGTTCTTTGGCTGATTTTTTGTTTAGAGGGAGGGAAGGTTGCGTTTGTTCGGTGCGTTGGTTGGTGCTGGTTGTTGTTGCCTTTCAATGCTGCCGCCCTTTTGTTTTCCGACCTGAGCGCCGCCGCCGCGCGACGACACCGCCCCATCGCCCACCCCCTTTCATTTTCTTTTACGTCCGCCTGCTGGCCTGGGGGGGCGTGTTCAACCGCCGTCGCGACTCCGACCAAGCGCATTTGTTAATCCCATCTCGTATTGGTTTGCACGAAAGAAGAAGGCATGCGCTTGTAGAACTAAAAGAAATGCGGCGTCGATTCGTGGCCGCCGGGGCCCTCTCGTCCTCACCCGCCGCTGTCGCTCTCGATCGCGTCGGCGTCGCCCTCGTCCGCCCCATCGGCGGCCTCAAGTCCCGCCGCAGCCCCACCGATCCCGTCCAAGCCGCCGCCCACGCCGCAGCTGCCGCCCACAACGCTCCCGAGCCCGAGGCCGTGCCCCGTCGGCCGCTCCTCGACGGCGCCGCCCCACACGTGTGCCCACGTCGGCGGGAGCATCCAGGCGCCCACGAACGCGTAGCGCGCGGGCGCCGCGGCCACGAGCTCGCGCAGGCGCGGCAGGCTGTCGGTCGCGATCCCCGCGGCGCCGCCCTCGAGCGCGGCCGAGCGCAGGCGCGCCGAGGCGGCGGCGGCGGCGGCGCGCGCGGCGCCGAGGGCGGCGGCGTTGTCGGCGGCGGCGCGGCCGGGCAGCGCGTGCGTGGGCCCGCGCAGGGGGACGAAGGAGCTGGGCGGGTGGCGCGCCACGGACCAGGCGAAGCCCCGGGCCGCGACGCTCGAGGCCGCCGCGTCGCGCAGGGCCGCGGCCGCGTAACCGCCCATCGCCGCGCCGCCCCCGCCGCCGCCGCCCTCGCCCCCGCCGCCGTCGTCGTCGTCCCCGGCCTCGCCGCCGCCCCCCCGCCCCTCGATGGCCCGACCCCCGTGCAGCAGCCACGCCGCGTCGGACAGGTAACCGCACGCCGCCGCCGCGTCCTCCACCGCGCCGTCCCCCACGTGCGCGAGGTAGTTCTCGTGCAGGAAGCCGGCGACGACAGAGGCGCCGAGCGCCGAGCGGCGGAGCGCCGATTCGGGCTCGCGCAGCAACGGGCCGCGGCGCAGGCGGGCGAGGAGGGCCTCGCGCTCGAGGTCGGGAGGGGGTCCGAAGGACGCGTCGTCGTCGTCGTCGTCGGCGTCGTCGGCCGGGGCTGTCGACAGCGTAGGCGGCGGGGGTGGTGGTGGCGCGTTCTCAGGCGCGGCGGCGGCCTGGGGCGCGCCCCCCGCTGCCGCTCCTGCTTCTGCCGCTCCTGCTGCTGCAGCTGCTCCTGCCGCGGCTTGCCCGTGCTCCCCCGCGGGCGCGTCCGCGCGCTTGCAGTAGAGCAGCCGCCCGAGAGCCTGGAAGAGCGGCAGCGGCTTGTCGCGCGCGCCGTGCACCGCCGCAAAGCCTTGCGCTTCGTCTCCCCCGTCCGCCGCTGCAGCCGCCTTGGCCGCCGCCGCCGCCGCCGCCGCCGCCGCCGCCTTGGCCGCCGCCGCCGGCTTCCGCTTCTTGGCCCCCGCCGCCGCGCGCGCGGCCGCCGCGGCCGTCGCCCCGCCCTCGCGCCGCGGCGCCGTGCGCGCGACCCCCACCAGCTGCAGCTGCAGCGCGTGCACGGCCGAGCGCAGGTCGCCGGCGCCCGCCGCCCGTGCCACGGCCAGCGCCTCGCCCGCGGCCAGCGGCGCGCCCTCTGCCGCCGCCACCCGCTCAAGGGCCTTGGCCACGAGCGCGTCCGTCAGGGGGTTGAAGGCGACCGCGCGCGCCCCTCCGCCGTCGATGAGGGCGCGCAGCGCCTCGCGCTGAAAGCCGCGCGCGCCGGCGATGGCCGCGGCGGCGGCGGCGGCGCCCGGCCCGCCGCCGCCGCCGCCAAAGCCGCCGCCGCAGCCGCCAAAGGCGCCGCGCCCGCCGCGCCCGCCGCCGCCCGCTGCGCCGCGCTCCTCGGCCGCCGCGCCCGCGCCGCCGCCGCTCGACACGAACACGACGGGGCAGCGGCAGGTGGTGGCCAGGTCGCGCAGGGCCGCCAGCAGCCGGTCGCGCGCCTCGCCGGGCGGCGGCGGGTGCGGCAGGTCGTCCACGAGCAGCAGCTTGCGGCCCGCGGCGGGAAGAGGGGGAGGAGGCGCGGGCGCGGGCGCGGGCTCGCCGCCGCCGCCGCTCCTGCCGCCGCCGCTGCCGCTGCCGCCACCGCCGCCGCCGCCGACGCCCGGCCCTCGCCCCTGCGACGCCCCGCCCGCCCCGGCAGGCCCCGCCCGGCCTCCTAGGGGCAGCGCCGAGAACTTGGACCGCACCACGAACTCCTCGAACGCGTCGATTTTGGACTGGTAGCGCGGCGGGCCCGCGCCGCCGCCGCCGCCGCCGCCGCCGCCGCCAAAGCCGCCGAAGCCGTACCCGCCGCCGCCGCCAAAGCCGCCGCCGCCTCCGCCGCCTCCGCCAAGACCGCCAAAGCCAGAGCCCCCCTCCGCCCCCGCGCCCTTGGCGTACAGGTGCTCCGCCCACAGGGTGGGCGCGGGCGGCGTCCACTCGCGCACGTCGAACCCCATCTCGCGCGCCACGCAGCGGGCGGTGGCGCTCTTTCCGCAGCCAGTGGGCCCCGTCAGCACCAGCGCGGCGGAGGGCATGGCGCCGCTGTACCGGAGGTATCCGGCAAGCCACTCGCGCACCTCCTCGACCTTCTTGGGGTGGACGGCCAGGTCGGCGGCGCAGGTGGGCGCGTGGGCGTCGACCCACAGCTGCCGGGGCTCAAGGGGCGGCGGCTGCTGGGTGGGGCGGGCGGCCGCGTCGGCGGGAGCGGGGGCGGAGGCGGCGGCGGCGGCGGCGGCGGTGGCGGCCTTGAGCGACGGCGGGCGCGCCCTTGGTCCACCGCCCGCGCCGCCGTCCTGGGTGGCGGCGGGCAGGATGGCCGCGGAGGGGCCAAAGAGAGCACTGAAGGCGGCGCGCGCGGCCGTGCGGCCGTCAGGGGGGAGGAGCTTGTCACAAGGGGGAGGGGGAGGGGCGCGCTTTTTCCCCCCTGCCGCCGCCGTCTTCGCCTTGACTGTCCCCCTCACTGCCGCCGTCGCCGTCGCCGTCCTGGCGCGCTTGGCGGCCGGCGGCGCCGGCGAGGAGGGATGATGCGCCGCGCTGCCGCCGCCGCCGCCGCCGCCGCCGCCTCCGCATGGCCGCTCGCGGCCCCGGCCCGCCCGCCCCCCTGCTGCTGCCGCCGCCGCTGTTGCGCCCCCAGCCCGCGGGCGGCGGTCCTCCTCACCGTCCGAGTCGAGCACGATCACGTGCTCGTCCGCGGCGCGCACGGGCGGCATCGTCCGGTGTGTCGATGTCACTCCCCGTCAGTCGCCGCCGCCTCCCTCCTCCTCCTCCTCGTCGTCGTCGTCGGCGGCCGCCGGCGCCGGCGGCTGCTGCAGCAGAGCAGGCGCCGCCGCACGGCCGCCGCCGCGGGCTGCAGCGGACGCCTGCGGTGCACCCCGGCGACGCGCAGGGACTCGCCGCCGCCGCGCAGGCACGCCCGCGTGGGCAGCGTGCTCACGCCCGGGTCGGCCGCGAGCGCGTTGGGAGGAGGGGGGAGGCGCCGCGGTTGGGCGAGCCGCTGCCGACGCCGCCGACGCCGAAGCCGACGCCGCTGACGCCGCCGACGCCGACGACGATGCTGCTGCCGCCGACGACGGCGCGCGCAAAGCGCACGGCCGCGCCGTCAAAGCTGCGGCGCACTTGGGCGCGATGCGCTTGCAGGGGGCGCAGCTGTCGGATGTGGGTCGTTGGAGGGAAAAGTGGGTTTTGGCATTTTTGAGCGACAGACGGAGAGCGAGGCGGCGACCCGAGCGAGCGACCGCGAGCGCGGCGCGGCGCGCGTTTCATCTCTCCCTCGTACTCACTCGTCGCTCGTGGTCAGCAGGCCGCGACTCGCCGTCTCCCGGATGCGACAGCAGCGCGCTCGAGCTCGCGGGCCCGCGACTGGGTGGCAACCGCGTCGTCCCCTACTTTTTCGTGGCGGGTGGGGACCTGGTGCCTGCGAACCGCTGTTTTGTGTTCGCTCGCGCGCAAGGGGGTCCTGTGCGGTCGATGCAAGACTGGTCACGGTGCCAGTCTGGCCTACGCTGCTGTATGGGCCTAGCGCACGATTGGAGTTGTGGGACGTTTGGGAGAGAGGGGGAGAGGCGTGCGACGACAGGTGATTTTTTCAAAGCGATCGCGCCGTGAGTACTCGGAGGAGCTGTGCATGAATCTGACAAGGGTAGGGAGGTGTGACGTGCGGCCAAGCCTGAAGAGACGAGGGATCGTCGAGTGCGCGCGTGTCTGCGAAACGACAGAGAGAGAGGCGCGCATCTGTCTTTTTGCCACTGGCGCGAAGCGTCAGGCGGGCCGACGGCGGGCGTCGCTCGCAACTTGATCGTCGTCCCCGGCGGCGGCGGCGTTTTTTTCGCTGCGAAAGAAAACAAAACTCGTCGCCGCTTCGTCTCCTTCTTTCGCACACACGAACACTCTCTCTCTCTCTTCACAAGCAAAGCCAAAGACACACACACGCTTTTCAAACGAAAGAGCTCCAACACAGCAGCACGACACGCAAAAAACTGAAAGCGCGAAAACAAAGCGGCGGCGTCGTCGTCATCTTTTTTTTTTCGCCAGCTCCTTCCCCCCAAGCCATGTCGCAGATGCGCAGCCACTTCCAGGAGCAGGAGGCTGGGGGAGGGGGCATGCTCGGCACGTCCGAGGAGGCCCAGATGCAAGGCGACAAGACCTACGTGACGCACGGCGGCGCGACGCAGCAGCAGCAGCACGAGGGCGAGGCGGCGGCGCCGCCCTCGTCCGGGCTGAGCGGCGGCGACGGCGGCGGCCTCGGCGCCGGCGGCTACGGCGCCGGCGGCGGCCGCAGCAAGATGAGCCTGGCGCCCTTTTCCGACGCCCCAGAGGGCGTGCGCGGCGTGCTGTCCGCCGTCAGCGGCATGTTTGCCGCCCGCGGCATGGCCGACACCTGCGGCGTCGTCAAATTTTTCGCACGTGACTGCGTCGTCGACACGCCGCTCGCCTTTACTCACCGCAAGGGCGAGATGCGCGTGGGCCTGTACCTGGGAAACCTGCTCTTCGGCTCGTCCACGCGCTTCCGCCCGGCCTTCGTCGAGTGGGGCTCCTCCGGCCCGGGCTCGTCGGCCGTCGAGATCACGGGCGAGATGGTGCTGGCGCCGCGCCGCACGCTGCTGGTGCCGCCGACGCTCCTGCTGCCGCGCGAGCTCCGCTTCCGCGCGACCGTGGTGTGCGGCGTGCGCGGCGACCTGGACGGCGGCTCGAGCGCGGGCGCGGGCGCGGGCCTGATCGAGTACGTGCGCTTCCGCGCGCACAACCTGCCCGTGCCCCCCGCCTTTTTGCGCAGCGCAATCGGCGGAACGGTGGCTTCGGCGCTCCACGCCACCGAGCCGATCTGGTCGCAGGCCGCGGGCCTGTGGGGCGAGGACTTTTACGCGCGCCGCCAGCAGCAGCGCGCGCACGGCGCCGCGGGCTTTGGCTCGGGCGCGGGCCCCTTTGGCGGCGGCGCCCCGGGACCGCACGCCGTCGGCTACGGCAGCCACGCGGGCGGCGCCGGCCTGAGCGGCGCCGTCGCCGACACCACCAACGCGGCGATCGACTTTGGCAGCGCCGTCGTCAACCGCGCGGCCGAGTACGTGGGCTACTTCGCGAGCACGGCGCGGCACGCGGCCGAGTCGGTGCTGCCGAGCGCGTTAGTCGGGGGCGCGGGGCACCCGCACGGGACGACGGCGGCGGCGGGCGGGACGATGCCGGCGGGCGGCGGCGGCGGTTATGCCTATGGCGCCGGCACGACGATGGGCCTGGGCGGCGGCGGCGGCTACGGCGGCGCGAGCCCGACGGCCGCAAGCGGGCTGACGGGCTTTGCGCGCGACGTGGCTGCGAAAGGGTCAGACGTGGCGCAAAAGGCCAGGGGGAAGGCAGGTGAGGCGACGGGCCTCGGCGCCTCGCGCAAGACGGCCGGCGGCATGGGCGGCGGCGGCATGGGCAGCGGCGGCACGGGCACCTACGCCGCCGCCACGGCCGCGCCCGAGGCGGGCGGGGCGCGCCGCCGCGAGCGCGGGGTGACGACGGGCGGCGCCGACTGAGCCTTTCCCCGTTTGAGTTGAGAGAGAGAGGTGTTGAGAGGGAGGAGGCGCTTTTTTTTGTTTGCGGCGGCGCGCTCCAGTTTCTTTTTCATGTCCCCGCGCATTTTTTTATTTCGGTTCCCGCGGCCCCGGCTAAGCGAGAGACGGCGCTCATCTCGCTCGATCCGCATCGCACGCGCTCGAACGCGCGCAGCACACACACACACACACACACACACACATGCGCACACCAATCAGAGAAGCCGCACGGGTAGTAGTAAAGACGCTCTCTTTGGTAACAAGAAACGTTGGTTTTTGGGGTTTTTCCCGGGTCGTCGTCGTCTCGTCGTCGTCGTCGTCGTCGTCGTCCGCTCATCGATCGTTCAGAGCTTGGCCTGGCGCTTTGCGGCGCGCCCCGCAGATTGCCTCGCCCCCTCCGCCTCCTCCTCGGAAGGCGCCGTCACCAGCAGCAGCTCCGCCAGCCGCGCCTGCGCCAACCGGCCAAACCCGTGCCCCTCGAGGTAGGCGGCCGCCCCCCCGCCCGCCGTGATTCGATCTAAAAAGCCGAGCGCATACTCCATCGAGGCGCGCGGCGCCCTCTCGAACACGGCCTTGTCGAGCGCGGCGAGGCCCGGCTCGCGCTCGAGGCCCGCCAGCCCCATGGCGTGGAAGGCGTCCGAGGCGTGGTAGTCGTCGAGCACGAGGTCGCGCGGCACGCCGGACGACAGCAAGAGCAGCGCGGCGAGCAGGCCTGTTCTGTCCTTACCCGCCTTGCAATACCTGGTTTTTGTTTTGGGGCTTGTCGACGGGGGGGTGGGAAGATGGGGTCGGTTTAGCTCGCGTTGCGTTGTCGTTGTCGTCGCGTTGTTTGTATGGGGTTGGCGGCGGCAAGCGGCGCGCTTTTCCCCTTTCTTTACGTTCTCGCGCGAGCGCAAAACACTCACATAAGAACAGGCCGGCCGCGCTCGAGCGCCGCCAAGGCGGCGTGGGCGCAGGCCGCGATCTCCGGCCCGCCCTCTTCCAAAATGCACTCATAAAGCATCTCCAGGCCGCCCGAGTTGACCACCGACAGCACGCGGGCCATGGCGCGACGGCGGTCCACCAGCAGCTGCGCGCCCACGCGCACGGCCTCGGACAGCGGCATGCGGCGCAGCAGCGCGCGTAGGTACCGGCGCTTTTGCAAAAGGGGCACGTGCAGGCGGACGAGGCGGCCGTCGTCGGCGGCCAGGAGCGCGGCCTCGGCCTCGCGCGCGGCCGCGGTCGCGATCGCGGTCGCGGCGGCGGTCGCGGCGGCGGCGTCGCCCTTGCCGTCGCCGCCCTGCGCGCCGTCGTCGCGCCGGGGGCGCTTGTGCCCGGCGCCGCCTGGCTCTGCTGCTGATGCTGCTGCGTCGCGCGCGTTTGCCGCCGCCGCCTCGGCCCGCGCCGCCGCCGCCTCGGCCCGCGCCGCCGCCACGCGCGCGTCCCGCCCCTCGCGCGCCTCCTGCCCGCCCGGCCACGCCCACGCCCCCACCATCACCGTCGCCCGCGGGTCCGGCAGGCTGCGCCGAGTGACCGGGTCACGCGAGTAGGCCGCGAAGCTGCCGCCCCGGAAAGCGGGGGAGAGCGCGCAGCCCTCGGACTCGAGCTCGTCGCGCGACCGCAGGTCGAGCAGCTCGCGGACGCGCAGCCCGCCGTAGATCAGGGCGGCGTCGCCTTCCGTGGCGCGCACGGGACCCGCGCAGCGGTAGAGGAGGCCCGGGCGCACGAGGCCGCGGGTGTGGAGGGCGAGGTCTCGGAAGTTGTTGACGTGCTCGAGGGGCGGCGGGGCGAGGATCCCCGGGACGCGGAGCGCTTGCGTTTGGGTTGAGGTTTTTGGGATTGGCGTCGTCGGCATGAGCGCCGCGACGTCGTCCTTGGCGCCGACGGCGCGGGCGTGCGCGGCGGCGGCGCTCGAATTGCCGCGCGTCCGCACGACCATGCTGCTCGTGGCGGCGGCGGCGCGGCCGACGCGGGTCGTGGCGCTCGACCTGTACAGCGACCTCGCGTAAAGCTGCATGTGCCGGCGTGCGCGGATTGACGTTGGGGCTTTTTGGCGTTTTGGCGTAGAGGCAGAGTCTCTTTTTTTCGTGATGCTTTTTTTGGTTGTTGCTTCTCCCAAAAGGAAACTGGCGCTCCTCGAGTTCAACGTAAAGTAAAGGCGTTCTTCTATATCGTTCGATAATCATGCGGCGCGCGCTATCAACAAGACAGCTGCTGCAGCTGTCGAGGAGGTGAGAGCACAACAAAAAGCAAGACGAGGAGAGGGCTCCCTGTCCTCTCCTCCTCTCCTCCTCAAATCGCCCAAATCTCGCCCCGCTGCGTCGACCAGACTCACTGAAACAAGCGACCGCACGCTTTCCTCGATGCAATCACAGGTGGCCGTCGGAGGACTCGACCGCGGGATGCGCAGCAGAGGCGGCGGCGTCGGCGGCGTGGAGCGCGAGTGGCGATGGCGGCGACGGCGGCGCGCTCTCAGAGCGTCGGCGGCGGCGGCGAGGAGACGACGGCCACGAGCAGCAGCAGCAGCAGCACCGTTGGAGGCAGCAGCAGCACCTGTCGCCGATCCAGCGGGAGCACCGGCGCGCCCTGTTCACCGGCGCAGGCGCGGCAGAGGCGGCCTCGTCTACCCTGATCGCCGCGTCGGCAGCAGCAGCAGCAGCGGCGGCGGCAGCTGCAGCGGCGCCGACAGCAGCCGCATCAGCAACCGCCGCCGCCGCCGCCGCCCCTTCCTCCTCCTCGGCTGCCGCCGCCCTGCTGGCCGTCACGGCCGCGTCGGCCGCCGAGGCGTCCGGCGGCCCTATCGGCCCCATCGTCGTCGCCACGCAGGTCTGGGAGCTGGCGCACGCCGCCTCCGGGCTGCCGTGGTGGCTCTCGATCCCGGCGACGGCGCTGGCGCTCCGAGTGTCGCTGCTGCCGCTGACGCTGAAAGCAAAGGGCGCGGCGGCCAACTTTGCCCTGATGCGGCACGCGTCCGAGACGGCCGGGGCGGCCCTTAGGCGCGAGGAGGTGGAGGAGCAGGCGGCGGCGGCGGCGCTCGCCCGGGAGGAGGCGGAACGGGGGAGCAAGGTCGGGGGCGACAAGCAAGGCGGCGGCGCGGCGCCGCCGGCCGCCTCGGCCGACGCCGCCTCCAAGAGCCAGAGCCGGCACGGCGCCAGGACGACCAGCGCGCGCCGCCGCTGGTCCCTCGCGCGCGGCTACTACGCCCTCCTGCGCCGCCAGCACGGCACCCCGTCCATGTGGTGGTACAACCTCAACGTCTTCGCCCAGGTCAACGTCTTTGTGTCGATGTCGGCCGCGCTCAGGCAGATGGCCGGAAGCGCGTGGCCGGGCCTGTCGTCGGAGGGCGCCCTGTGGTTTCCCGATCTGACGGTCGGCTCCGTCGTCCTCGGTTCGTGGGCCACCCCCCTGGGCGTCTCGGGCCTCTTCCTGCCGCTGGGCGCCCTCGCCGCCTACATGGCCTCGGTCGACCGCGCCGCCCCCGCCGCGCAGAGCGTCGCGGCGCGCGCGCTCCTCGAGCTCGGCGCGCTCCCCGTGTTTGGCGCGGCCTGCCTGGTGCCGCAGGCCACGCTGCTCTACTGGCTACCGTCATCCGTCTTCCACCTGCTGGTGCAGCGCGGACTCGACAGCCGCCCCGCCCTGGCCGCGCGGCTGGGGGTGCCCCTGCTGGCCTTGCGGCCGAGCGGGCCGGGCGCCCTGGACGAGGCCAGGCGCGTGGCGGCGGCCCGGGGGGCGGCGCTGGTCGAGGGCGCCGGCGGCGGCGGCGGCGGCGTCGGCGCCGGTGGAGAGGGCGACGGCGAGTTTCTGCGCTTCCTGGCGTCGGACCGCCTCGCGCGGGGCGACGCCGGCGGGGCGCTGCTGGCGCTCGAGCGGCTGACGTCCGACGCGGTGGCGCCGCGGGACGCCGAGGCCTGGCGCGCGAGGGGGGCGCTCGCGGCGCGGCTGGGGAGGTGGGCCGAGGCGGCGCGCGCGTTTGAGCGGGCGGAGCGCGAGCTGGCGGCGGCGGCGCAGGCGCAGGCGGCGGCGGCGGCGTCGGCGTCGGCGTCTTTGTCTTCGACGGCGGCGGGCGCCTCCGCGCCCCTTGCTGCCCCTGGCGGCGCGCGGCGCGCGCAGATGGCGCTCGCGCCGCCCGAGGAGGCCGCGCGCCTGGGGCGCGCGCTGCTGGTGCGGGCCGGGACGGCGCACCTGAACGCCATCACGCAGCTGTCGCCGCCGCCGCCTGTCGTGGGCGCGGGCGGCGGCGACGGCGGCGGTGCGGAGAGCTCGACGGCGGATGCCCCCGCCGCGCCCACCCTGTCGCCCGAGCAGCGCCGCCACCTCGACGCCGCCCTGGCCGCCCTCAACCGCGCGACCTCTGGCCTCGCGGCCCCGGAAAGCGACGCCGGCGCCGCCGGCGCCGAAGCTGCAACGGCTGGCGCCGAGGCGGCGTTTGACGCCTGGCAGGCGCTGGGGACGGCACGCGTGCTCGCGCGGCAGTGGCGGCCGGCGGGCGACGCCGCGTCGCGCGCGTGGCAGGCGCTGTCGACCTGCTCCTCCGCCTCTTCTTCTCCCGGCGTCTCCGGGGCGGAGGAGCGGGTGCGGCAGCGCGCGCGGCAGCTGCTGCCGCTTCTCCGGCGCGTGGTCGGGCACCTGGCCGGCGACGGGGCAGAGGGGGGGGCAGGAGCGGCGGCAGCGGCGGCGGGATCGTCGGCGGCCGGAGCGGCGGCGGCGGCGGCGGCCGGAGAGGCCGGCGCGGCGCAGCGCCTCGCGTCGGCGGCGCGCGCGGCGGCCGGGGCGGCCGCCCTGGCGGGCGGCGAGGGGCGCGAGGCCGCGCGCCAGCTGTCGGCCGACCTGCTGCGGGCCGCCGGGGTGGTGCGCGCGGCGGGCGGGGCGGGCACGGGCGCGGAGCAGCAGCTGGCGGCGGCCGAGGCGGCGGCGCGGGCCATGGCGGAGGCGGCGGCGGCGGCGAGTTCGGACGGCGGCGATGGCGCCTGATCGTTGGTTGCGGCTCTGCGCGGCGCTTGGAGCCTTGCGTGCACGCGCCTGTAAAAGACCTCCGCGAAACCCGCGATCGCGAACCCACGTGAGCAGATCCCGCAGCTGTTCGACTCCCCCCTCCTCCCGTCGCGTCCCACCTCTGTCCCCCTGACAACAGTTCCCAACAGCCCCTCCTTATCCGCTAAACGAGCAGCAATGCTCGCGTCCTCCTCCTCCAAGGCGTGCACGCGCGGCGCGCGCGGCGCGGCGCGCGCTCCCGTGCGCCCGATCGCCGCGGGCCGCCGCGCGCGCCTCGCCGTGCGTGCGGACGCGGCCGTCGCGACGACGAGCGACGAGCCCAAGACGTCGGTAGTCGAGAAGACGGGGATCGCGTCGCTCAAGCCCGTGCTGGACATCGAGGCGATCAAGGCCATCCTGCCGCACCGGTGAGTGGCCGCAGTACCGCGATCCCAGCCGTGAAATCGCACGCTTCAGCGGCGCGCCACGTTTTGTCGGGCTCTCGTCCGCTCCCCGGGCGACGCGCCCCGTCGTCGTCGTCGTCGCCGGCCTCGCTCGGCTCGCCGGGCAGAGGGGGCGGCGGCCTTGGCTCAACGGCCAGGCTCGACGGCCCTCATTCGCGATCCCCCGCCCCGCAGTTATCCCTTTTTTCGCCGAGACACGCGCACACCACGAACCACGCTCAACAACAAAGCAAAAACCAAATGAAAAGAACACGCCGCCGCTCCCCCCAAAAAACACGCCGCCACCCCCACCAACAAACAAAAAAAGCTACCCCTTCTTGCTGGTCGACCGCGTCGTCGAGCTGGTGCCCGAAAAGTACGCCGTGGGCTACAAGAACATCACGGTGAACGACCAGTTCTTCAACGGGCACTTTCCCGAGCGCGCGATCATGCCCGGGGTGCTGCAGGTGCGTCCTTTAGGTTCACGTTGCGGAGCGGGGGGGGGCGGAGAGCGCGGTGCGGCGGCGAAGAGAAAAAACAAAGATTGGCACTAACGCAAAGACAGAATCCACCGACCAAATCACCCCAATCCGAAAAACACACACAACAACACCTCAAACAGATCGAGGCCATGGCGCAGCTGGGCGGCATCGCCATGCTCGACCCGTCGCAGCCCGCCGCCGCGCGCAACCAGTTTTTCTTCGGCGGCATCGAGGCTTGCCGCTTCCGCCGGCCCGTGGTGCCCGGCGACACGCTGATGATGCGCGTCACGGTGACCAAGTTCAACAAGCGCTTTGGCATCGTCAAGATGGACGCCAAAGGGTACGTGGGGGAGCAGCTGGCGGTCGAGGCGGAGCTGACGCTGGCGATGGGCAAGCCGGAGAAGTGATAGAGGGGTGGGTGGGGTGGGGTGGGCGGGGCGGGCGGGAGGGCGGGCAGCGTTTTTTCTCGGCCCCGCCCGCCCGCCCGCGCGTCGGGGGGCGCTGGCGGCGTTTTGCATCCCCCCCCAACCCTCGAGGGGCTTTTCAGCTCTCGTGTGTTGTCCTCTTTAGTCTTGAGCTGGAGCTGCTGCTGCTGTTGTGCCCTGCGCGCGCGTTAAACAGTGTTTAATAAACACGTTACTTTTTCTGCGCGCGCGTTAAACAGTGTTTAATAAACAGGTCGTCCTGGAGACGGGAGCCGCAGGGACATGCCGGCAATGAAACCCGCGGGCTGTCGCGCTCGAAACGCAAAAAAAAACGGCGACCCCGGGCTCTGCAAGCGTCCGGCCAAACCACGATCTACCCTCCGCACACTTGACTCTTGCCTGCCATGACCCCTCTCAACGCCATACGACACGAGACGCCAGCTCTGACACCCACCGCCACCGCGAACAAGAGCAAACCAAGCGCGATTGGAGAGGAAGGAGGAGGGCGCAATCGCGACACCGCAAACGGCAACGCAACACCCCATGCCGTCGCGCGAGGAGGACGACGACGAGGGCGTGGTCGTCATCAGTGACAGCTCTGACGCGGAGGAGGCGGTGCTTCGGGACGGCAACGACGACGACAATGACGACGACGACGACGCCGACGACGACGCCGTCGAGAACGCGCGCCGCGCCGCGCCGCTGCCGCCAAGGCCCAAGCCCAAGCCGCTGCCGGGCCCGCGCCCGACCGCCGACGACGACGGCAACCCCGGCGCCCGCCCCCCTCCCGCCAAGCGCCGCCGCCCGGCGGGCGAGGCCCAGCGCGAGCGCGCGCTCCTTGCCGAGGCCCGCTCCCAGGCGCGCGAGGACGCCGCGCGCCGCAAGGAGGACGACAAGCGCGGGAGGCGCGAGGCCAGGTTTGCCGAGCGGCTCGGCGCCGGGCGGCTGCAGTGCCGGGAGATGGTCGTCCTGTTCGAGCGGCCCTCTCTCTCGGCGGCGTGGGGGTCGGCGGCGGCGGCGGGCGTCCACGGCTCGGCCGGCGGGGACGACTCGTGCGTGCCGGCGTGCGTGGCAGCGCTCGAGGCGCTCGACCGGTCGACGTACGGCATCCGGTACGCGTTCCCTTCTCGGCAAGGCGGCGGCGGCGGCGGCGGCGGCGGCGGAGCGGCGGCCGCCGCGCCGCTCGCGCCGGCGTCCGACCTGCTGGCGCGGACAGGCGCGTCCCTGGCGGTGCGCTTCGCGCGCCGGCCGCTGACCCCCGAGACGGCCGCGGCCGCGCCCGAGGGCGCGTCGCTGGAGCTGCCCGCCGGCGGGCTGGGCGCGTGGGCGGAACCCTACCGGCCGGAGGCGGCGGCGCGGGCGCTGCAGGCGGCGGCAGAGGCGGCCGAATCGGCGGCGGCGTCGTCGGCGGCGGCAGGAGGAGGAGCGGAAAACGGGCGGCGGCCGGCGGCGGCGACCGCCGCCCCGCCCCCGCCGCTCCCGCCGGCGCCCCCCCTTGGGCACGTTCCGTACCTGCTGCTCGTGTACGACCGGCCGGCGCCGCTGCTCGCGCAGCTCCGGCGGGACGGCGGCCGCGCTGTGGTCGCGCTCGCGGGCGCCGCCCACCCCTGCTGCTCGCTGGCCGTCGCGGTCGTGTGCCCCCCGCACGGCCGCCTGTTCCCCCCGGACAGCGGAGGCGGCGGCGGGCGAGCGGGCGGCGGCGGCGGCGGCGGCGGCGGCGGCGGCGGCGGCGGCGGCGGCGGCGGCGGCGGGCGCGCGGGGGCCGCGTCTCGCGACGCCGCGGCGGCGGCGGCGGCTGCCGCAGCAGCAGGCTCCCTCGGCCCCCCGCTTCCCCCCTCCCCGTCCTCAGACAACGACGACGCCGCCTGGTGGACCTGCCAGGACGCGCGCCGCTGGCGCGAGCTCCAGCTCCTGTGCCCGGCCCTAAGCCAGCTGCGCGCCGTGAGAGCGCCGCGCGACGTCGGCGCGCACGTGGCGGCGGCCGCCAAGGCGCTGGCGCGGCAGCCGTACGAGCGCCTGGCGGTGCGCGGGGCGCGGCTGCCGGGCGGGGGCTGGGCGGGCGCGGGGGAGCGGGGGGAGGAGGAGGAGGACGAGGACGACGACGAGGAGGACGGGGAGGAGGACCGGGGGGGCGCCGCCGCCGCCGCCGCCGCCGCCGCCGCCGCGGGCGAGGCGCGCGTCGCCGGCGTCGAAGGCGGCCGGACGCGAAACTTCCGCGGCTGCCGGGCGGTGGCGGCGCTCGCCGAGGCGCAGCGGAGCAGCGCGGCGGCGCTCAACTGCGTCCGGGGGGTGAGCGGGGCGCGCGCGGCGGCGGTGGTGGAGCGCTTCCCCTCGCTGGGGGCGCTGATGGCGGCGTACGGGGTCGGGGCAGAGGGACCGGGCGAGGAGGCGGCGGCGGCGGCGGGCGGCGGCGGCGGGGGCAGGCGCGGGCGCGGCGGCGGCGGCGGCGGCAGGAGGGGCGGCGGCGGAGGCCTCGTGCGCGGCCGGTATGCGCTCACGTGCGGCCTGCGCAGCATCAACGCGCCCGAGTCCACGGGCTTGGGCGACGCCCTCGCGCGCAAGCTGCACCGCGTGCTCACGTGCGACGACCCGGACGAGCTGGTGGAGCTGTAGCCCTAGCATCCTAAGTTATTTCGTTTGAAACTTTTCGATTCGATTTCTTTTTTATGGGGCGTCTTGCTCGCCGGCCGTCGTCGGCGCCCCGCGACCTCCCCCTCTCACCCGCCCGCCGCCACCACCGCCGAAAAGTCCGCCAGGGCCGCGTCCACGCCCGCCAGCACGCGGGGGTCGTCGCCCAGGGGCGCCCCGGGCACGAAGAAGGGCCCGCTCGCCGCGTCCGCGTAAACGGCGTGCAGGCGGCGGCACAGGCGGGCGAGCGGCGCGTCGCGCGGCCAGCAGGGCGCAGCGGCGGCGGCGGCGTCGGCGTGGGCATGGGGGGAAGAGGCGGCGGCCGCCGCCGCCGCCCCCGCCGCCGCCGCCGCCGCCGCCACCCCTGGCCCGCTGTTGCCGCCGCCGCTGCCGCCCACCCCAGGGGGCAGCGGGGCCACCACCAGCACCACCTTCAGGTGCGTCGCCGAGCAGTAGCCGTACACGCGGTGCTCCTCTGCCGGGTAGAGCAGGCCGAGGAAGGCATCGGCGCCGCCGCCCGCGCCCGCGCCGCCGCCGCCACCGCTCGCCGCCGCCGCCGCCCGCCGGCCGAGCAGCACGCGCTCCTCCAGGGCGTCGAGCGCGCAGTGCGCCACGTAGCTGAAGCGCAGCTGCTGCTCCTGGGCCGGATCGTCCGCGTCGGCCGCGGGGGCCTCGGGGGCCCCGGGGGCCGGCGGGGGGCGCGGAGGAGCAGGAGGCAGCAGCACCCGCAGTAGCAGGGGCTGGTTCTGCCGGCCGATCAGGGCGACGCAGGCGATGGCCGCGGACGCCGGTTGTTGGGGCGGCGCCTGTTGCGCCTGCGCTTGCGCTTGCGGCGGCGGCGGCGGCGGCGCGCCTTGCATCTCGCGAGTTTTGACGGCGTCGGCGGGCGCGCGCGCGCGTGGGGACGCGCACGCGCCGCGCGGTGTGTTTGTGTGTGTGTGTGTGTGTAGCTCGGGTTTGCGCGACAACGTACAGCGCGCGCGGGGGGGCGCGCACGCGCAGCGCGTGTGGGTCTCGATGCGTGCGCGTGTGTGTGAGCACGTGTGTAGCTTGGGCTTGGCGTATGAAAGAGGGGGGAGCAGAGTGTCGGGAACGCTTTGAAGTTTGCAAACAGATGAAGCGGCGCGGATTGTCGACGATCGTTCTTTTAGGTGGTGTGATCCGAGTGCTTTATGGCAGGAGGTCTGGGGGCGAACGATCGTCGACGAGCGACGCCGACGATCGCCGACGAGGCGCGCTTGCGCTCCGCCCGGAAAAGGAAACCGCGGCGCTCCCCAGGCTTTGACATGCTCGCACATCGCAAACCACCACGCCCGCACGCTCCGGCGCCTCATCCATCGATCGCAGTACCTGACCGGCATCGACCCCCCACCTCGATCGATCGAGAGAGAAGGAAGGAGACCCTCACCTCCCAAACCCCCCTCCCTCCTTCCTCCCTCCTCCGACACCGCCGTTCCTCTCTTTCCAAGCAAGCAACTCGCAATGACCGCGCCACGCGCGGTGGCGGCGGCCGGCCTCCTGCGGCAAGGGGCCGCCGCCGCCACCGCCGCCGCCGGGGCGCGCAGGCCCTTCCCTTCCACGCTGCCGCCGCCGCCGCCGTTACAACCCGCCGGCGCCGTCGGCGCCCGCCGCGCCTCGTCCTCCTCCTCCTCTGCCGGCGCCGGCGCCTCGCCCCCAAACGGCCGCCCGCGCCCTCCGCGCGCCCTCCCCTGGACCTCTTCGACCTTTGCGCGCACGGCCCTGCCCATGTTTGGCTTCGTCGTGGTCGCCTGGTTCGGCCTCGAGAAGCTCATGGACTCCAAGCTCAAGATTCGCGCGGGCGTGCGCGGGCACGAGCGGCTCGAGGAGCACGACCCGCTGGAGCGGCTGCGACGGATGGCGGCGGCGGCGCCGGACGCAAAGGGGGCGCGGGGCGCGGGCGCGGGCGCGGGCGCGGCGGCGGCAGGAGGCGCCGCCGACGCCGCACCGGCGTCGCCCGCCGACACCGACATGCCGTCGCTCGAGGCCGAGGTGGACGCGATGAACCGGAAGCTCGGGGACACGCGCAACTTCGACTACGTGCCCGTGCCGCGCACGGACGAGGACGACGAATGAGAGGAGAGCAGTGGACACGAACGAACGAAAACGCACACGGGGGAAATGAGCGCCGCCCGCGCCGCTTGACCAAAAAAACCAATTTCGAAATCGCTGTTTACACCCCCGTACACTTTTAAGCCCGTCGCGTGGGAGACACGGCCCCCGTCCTGCACAAGCTGAAGGCGCTGAAGTCGCTGTCGGTCTGGTCGCGCGTGCGCGAGGCCGCCGGCCTCCCGCACACGCACGGCGGGGTCGCCCACCCCGCCACGTGCGGCGATGACCTCGTGCCGCTCACGCGCCTCGCGCACCTGTCCCTGTCGCACACCAGCGAGTGCCACGCCCACCCGATTGCTCGCTCGCTCACCGCCCTCACGTCGATCGATTTGCAGCACCCGGTGATCACCGCACACGCGCACGAAACTTTGACGGGCCTGATGCTCGGCCGGGGTCGGCGCCGTTTGGCTGTTTGTTGTTGTTGCCGCTGCCCGTCCGGGGTCGGCGCCGCCGGCGAGAACACCACCTCGTCAAAGTGCAGGTCGTCCCCGCGCCGCACGGCCGCGGGCGGCAGCGCCAGGTTGGACGGCGGCAAGGGCGGCGGCTTTGCCATGATCCGGATGACCTCTGCTAGTGCGGTTCGCCTCGAGCGCCGACGACCCCGCGCCGCGCCCGCTCGACCCGGATTATCTGGACGCGCCGATCGCCAGCACCCGGGGAGGACGCGCGCGCGCGACCCCGCCGATTACAGCAGGTTTCGGGGGAGCGTGGACCGCACCAGGCGCCATCAGCGGCCGCGCTCGAGGCAGCAGCGGCAGCGGCGGTGCCGTTCACGGTCGCGGTCGAGGCGGCGGCGGAGGAGGTGGCGGCGGCGCGGACCGCGGCAGAAGCGGCGACCGAGCGCTTGCGGCTGGCCGAGGAGGCGGCGGCGGCGGCGGCGGCGGCGGCGGCGGCGGCGGGAGAGGATGTGGAGGAAAGAAATTTGGCCCAGAGCGAACGGAGAAGGCAGGCAGCACAAAGCTAAAGATTACGCGAGTGCCGTCGCCCAGTGCCGCCGCCACAAAAACCTTCTGATCAAGCGGCTATTGGCCGGAGCAGGCGGCGGCCGAGGCGGCGGCGGCGGCGGCGGCGGCGGCGGCGGCGGCGGCGAAGACCCGGGCGGCGGCCGAGGCGGTGCCGGCCGGGGCGGAGGCCGAGGCGGCGGCGGCAGCGGCGGCGGCCGGGGTGGAGGCCGAGGCGGCGGCGGCGGCCGAGGCGGCGGTCGAGGCGGAGGCGGAGGCGGAGGTGGCGGGGGCGGGGGCGGGGGCGGGGACGGCGAAGGAGGCGGCGGAGGCGGGCGGGTCTGGGCCAGCGGCGGCGGCGGCGGCGACGGCGGCTCGTCCTCGGCAGCCCGCCGCTTTACGCGCCCGCAGCGGTCCGCGCTCGCCCGGGGCGGCGACCCGAGCTACGCCGAGTCGGACGACGACGACGGCGGCGACGGCAGCGGGGGGCGCGGGCGCGGGAGGCAGGCAGGGCGCCGGCGCGGCGGCGGGCGCGGCGGCGGAGACGCCTCCGCCGCGTCCGCGGACGACGGCGAGTACGAGCCGTCCGACGACGGCGGCGGCGGTCGCGGCCGCGGCGGCGCGGGTGGGCGAGGCCGGGGCGACGGCCGAGGCGGCGGCGGCGGCAGTGGCGTGGGCGGGCGAGGCCGGGGTCGCGGCCGAGCCGGCGGCGACGGCAGCGGCCGAGGTGGCGGTGAGTCGGCCGCGGCGGGCGACGGCGTGGGGCCGAGCGGCGCGGCGGCGGCGGCGCCGGCGGGGCTGCAGGCCGCTTGCTCACGGACGCCGAGTAGCCTGTGGGGCGCGCGCGCCGTTGCCGCCACGGCACGCGCGCTGCCTGCTGCTGCTGCTGCTGCTGCTGCTGCTCCTGCTCCTCGCGACGACGGCGGGTCTGGCGGCGGTGTCGCTCGTCGGTTGGCGTCGTTCCGACGCCTTTCTCGCGCTTCTAAAAACAACCCCAGTGCCGCTCCTTACATCGAGTAAACGGAATGGGTTTTACATCGGGTTTTTCTGTTTGTTTCTCGCAGCGCGGCCTTCGCTCTCCCTACACGCACGAAATAACGCGGGGACGAAAAAGGGGCGGCGCCTCGGGCGCACTTATTGATTTTGGTTTGTATGGAGGGGAAAGCGGAACGGGAAAACACGACGCGCGCCGCCCCCCCGCTCTTTCCCTCTCTCCTACCCGCTCTGGCAGCACGCCATCGCCTTCTTCTTCGCCGCGCCCGGCGCGTCCGCCGGCGCGTCCACCACGATGCTCGTCCCCTGCGCCACCCCGCCCTTGCCCCCCTCCTCCCCGCCCGCCCCCTCCATCGCCCGCCGCGACACCAGCCGGTAGATGTCCGCCAGGATCTGCGTGAAGGCGCGCTCCACGTTGCTGCCCTCGAGCGCGCTGGTCTCGATGAAGCTCAGGGCCTCGCGCTCGCAGTAGGCCGCCGCGTCGTCCGTCTGCACGCTGCGCAGGTGCCGCAGGTCGGCCTTGTTGCCCACGAGGGTCACGGCGATGCCGCCGTCCGCGTGGTCGCGCAGCTCCTTGAGCCAGCGCTCTGCGTTTTCAAACGTCGCGGCTTTCGTGACGTCATAGACCAAGAGCGCGCCGACGGCGCCACGGTAGTAGGCCGACGTGATGGCGCGGTAGCGCTCCTGGCCGGCCGTGTCCCAGATCTGGGCCTTGACGGTCTTGCCGTCGACCTGTTGTAAGAAGAGGGGTTGGAGTTTGGGGTTGGTTTGGGCGTGTTTGCGTGAGCGTGTTTTTTTCTTCCCTTTTTTTCGGCGCAGGCGTCGCGTTTCCCTCTCTCGCTCCCGGCCGTCTTTCGTTCGCGCCCCGCGACACGACCGCGCCCTGGTCTCGCGAGACAGGCGAGATACAGCGGAGACGCAGACCGACGCCAAAAAACAAAGCAGGGAGACGAGAACGAGTGCCGCCGGCGGCCGGACCTAGACAAAGAAGAAGCAACGCCGCGAGCGTCAAATTTCGCACCTGGATCGAGCGCGTGGCAAACTCGACGCCGATCGTCGACTTAGACTCGAGGCAGAACTCGTTGCGCGTGAAGCGGCTGAGGAGGTTGGACTTGCCGACGCCGCTGTCGCCGATCAGGACGACCTTGAACAGGTAGTCGTAGCTGTTGGATTGGGATTGGGATTGGGATTGGGGGGGGCGGAACAGAGGGAGAGAAGGGGAGAGAAGGGGTGAGGAAAGGGGGAGGAAGGAGGAAGGGGACCCCAACGAACTTGCGATGATGATGCACGATGCACGCGCCACAAGGGGTATGTCTCCCCACGACACGACCATCAGGTCGGGCGCCACCGGGCGCGACGCGTGTATGCCAGCGTCGCACGCCGGGACGCAAAGGAGAGAGGCGCGCGTTTGCGTTCTTGCCTCGCTCTCTCCCAACCTCCTTCTGTTTTTGCGGTTTCGTGCGAACCGCGCGCGCCCGCCTGTCGCTGCGCCAGTAAGTGCACGCGCGCGACGCATCGCGCCGGGACCTCATCACCCAACTCGTCATCTGGCTTCTGCGCCATGGCTGCCTAGCTGCTTCCTGTGGATGGATGGAGGCAGGCGTGTCTGTCTCTTCCCTCCCTCTCTTTGTCTCTTTGGTTTTGTGCTCGTCTGTGTCTGGCCTGGGACTGGGTGTCGTTTGATGGGTGAAGCGAGGCAGCGGGTCGGTATGTGCGGAGGATTGAAGGGATGAGGCGCTTTGAGCAGGTCAATGCGCGACGCCGGGGGCCTTGGAGCCGCCGTCGGCGCGTCGGCGTCGGCGCGTCGGCGTCGGCGCTCGGCCGTCCGCGAAAAGATGGATTGACGGCGGGACCAGGAAACGACTAAAAAAAGCAAAGGCTATTTTTCCAACACTATCTGTCTAGCGGCTCGACGACGTCGGGTCGGAAGAGGACGACGACGGCGGCGGCGACGACGGCGGCTCGTACACGGCCGACGCCTCGAGCACCACCTCGGCCGCCGCCTCTGCCGCCGCCTCCGTCGCCTCTGCCGCCACCTCTGCCGCCGCCTCGACGCCCTTCCTCACGGCGTCCAACGCGTCCGCGACCGCCGCCGCCGCCGCCTCCGGGGCGTCGAGGGGGGCAGGGGGGGGCGTAAAAGACACCGAGCCGGCGGCGCCGAGGCCGTCAAAGTCGGCGGCGCCGCTGCCGCGCACGGCGGCCGCCTCGGCGACCGACCCTCGGTCGCCCGCGCGCCGCCCCCACTCGCCCGCCTCCTCCTGCTCGGCCGGCGCCACGCGCTGCAGCACGAACACGCCCCCGCCGTCGCCGCGGCTGACGCGCAGGTCCGCGTCCAGGTACGTGGTGACGAGCCACGTGCGCGCGCCGCTGCCGCTGCCCGCGGACCCGCCAGAGCCGCCGCCAAACCCGCCGCCGCCGCCGCCGCCGCCGCCGTTCCCCCCAGGGATCGGCAGCTCCAGGTCGGGCGCCCGGTCGAGCAGGCTGCCCGCGAGCGCGAGGGCCGCGCGCGCGCCCTCCTCGAGCGGGGCGAGGGCCGGGCGCAGGCCGGACAGGTCGAGGCTGCCGCCGCCCGGCAGCGGCAGCGACGCCGGCAGCGCGCCGAGGTCGAACGGCAGCGCGCCGCTCAGCCGCGGCGCGGCGATGCCCCCCGTCTCGAACCGGATGGCGATGCGGCGCGCCGACAGCGCCTCGAACGACGCCCTGGCGCTCAGGCGCGTGGTGCCCGCGGCCCCGCCCAGCACGGAGACCTCGGCGACGTTCTCGAACGTGCCGCGCGCCGCGTCGATCGTCTGGGTAACGTCCCCCACAGAGACGAGCGGAAGGCGTCCGAGCGCCAGCACGGCCAGCAGCTCGCTGCCGCTCGTGTAGGCGAGGCGCCACTCGCCGTCCAGCAGGGCCAGGCTCTCGGCCAGGTCCGCGGGGGGAGGGGACGCGGCCTCGAGCTGCGCGATCAGCTCGGCGACCTCGGCGCGCGCCTCGAGGCCTGCGGACAGGCCGCGCTCCGCTCCGTAAAACGAGTCGAGCAGCGCCGCCTTCAGCTCGCCGGCGCTCATGGCGGCCGTCGTCGCGCCCGCGCCGTCGCCCCAGAGGGCGGCGGCCCAGTAGTCGCCGCCGCCGTCGGCCGGGGCCGCGGGCCCTGGGGAGGGGCTCGTGACAGCGGCGGCGGCCGGCGTCGCGGCTGCGGCGTCAGAGGCGGCGGCGGCGGCCGTGCCGCGGCGGCGGTGGGTGCGAGGGGCCGCGCGCGCGCGGGGAGCGGCGGCGACGACGGTGGCGGCGCGCGTCGTCGGGAGGGAGGCCACCGCGGCCGTGGCTGGCAGGCGCATGCCGAGCATTGTTTTGTTTGTTGCAGAGGGCCGCGGGGTTGCTTCTGGGGGGGCGCTCGGGAGCGTCGGGCGGCGGTGGTGGCGGCGGCGGCAGCAAAAAGAGAGAGAGAGAGCGCGGGGTTGATCTGTGGATGCAGATCGATGCGCGCGGGCAGAGATCGAGGGCAGGTGGACCCGCAGGTGGTCGCGCGGGGAGTGGGCCTGTGGGTGTGGGCTTAAAGGGCGGGCGCTTATGCAAGAACGTTTTTGTGGTTGCGCGGAATCGCGATGACTCTGTGCGGGCGGGCGTGTGGGAACGTGAGGAGAGTGGCTGTGCTATTTTGCTAGGTGCTGCGTCACAGATGGTGATTGTCGGTGTGTCTGTCTCGAGACCTGCGTGTGGTTAATGACGAGAAGAAGGGAGCTTGAGCAGAAAGGGAGAGTTCAAGGAGGTAGGGGAGGAGCTCAAAACAAGAGCCTCCCCACCCTCCTCCTCCCCCCCCCAAAATCAATCACTCAAACGTCGGCCAAAAAACGCAAACCACATCAACCATGGGCAGCACCAAGGTCAAGGCCGCCGCGGCGGACACCAAGGCCATCAAGGCCAAGCACGCGGCCGTGAAGAAGGAGAAGGTGAGGCGCGCGGATCGAAGACTTTCGTCACTTGCCCTCGTTGCCGCCGCTCTTCCGTCCGTTCCGCGCGCGCTCACAAGCATCCCGCCCCACTTGCCCACCCAACACCCCGACGACAGGCTGTCAAGGCCGCCAAGGTCAGCGAGAGCGAGTCTTCCGAGGAGGAGAAGAAGGTGAGCGCCCGAAGAGGAAGACGTGAAGAGCGCCGCCTCTTTTCGACGGAGAGGGGGGAAAAAACGCGCCGCCTTTGTCGCGACGCCCGCCCGCAACGGGTTCTGCGCGCCCTTGCCACCCGCGCGCGGATCCGGGACGCTTGGCGGCGTGCGCATGCGGGGCCCGCGCGCGCGGGACCGTAAACCGCGCGCGCCCTCTCCAACGGGGGCCGCGAACGTTTTCCCTTTTTTTCCGGCCGGGCGCTTGCTCGCCGACACACACAAGTCTCACCAGTCGCCCCATCCCGCACCAAACTACAACCAAAAACACCACTGCAACAGGCCGCCTCGTCCAGCGAGGACGCCTCGTCCGCCGGCACCTCGTCCGACAGCGACGGCCCCTCGTCGTCGTCGGACAGCGGCAGCGACAAGCCGTCGGCGCCGACGCCCAAGGGCGCAGCGGCCAAGGGCGCCGTCGCCAAGCGCGGCTCGTCGAGCGAGCCGGGCTCGCCGGCCGCCGGCAGCGACAGCGACAGCGACAGCGACAGCGACTCGGACAGCGACAAGAAGACCGCGCCCCCGGCCTCCAACGGCAAGGCCGCCGCCAAGGGCAAGGCCGCCGCCGCCCCTAAGAAGGCCGCCGCGGCCTCGTCCGACGACGACGACGAGGAGGCCAAGGACGGCAGCGACGACGCCTCGGACGCCAGCGACTCGTCGTCGTCGGACGACGACTCGTCCGCCTCCGAGGAGGAGGACAAGAAGGACGACAAGAAGAAGCCCGCCGGCAAGCGCGCGGCCGAGGCCGCCGCCGAGCCCGCTAAGAAGCAAAAGACGGCCGAGGCCGCCGTGCCCGCCGCCGCGCCCGCTGAGGAGGAGGAGGGCACCGTCACCGTCTTTGTCGGCAACCTCCCCTGGTCCGCCACCGACGGCGACCTCGCCCAGTTCTTCGGCGAGTGCGGCGAGGTCGCCGGCGTGCGCATCGCCGTCGGGCAGGACGGCCGCCCCCGCGGCTTCGCGCACGTCGAGTTCTCCAGCGCGGCCAGCGTCGCCAAGGCGGTGGGGATGAACGGAGCCGACTTTGGCGGCCGGCAGATCCGCGTGGACGCCTCCGCCGGCCGCTCGGGCGGCGCCGGCGGGGCCGGCGGCGCGGGCGGCGGCCGCGGCGGCGCCCCGCAGCAGGACGACGGCGGCACCACCGTCTTTGTCAAGGGGTTTGACAAGTACGCCGAGGGCGGCGAGGACGCCGTGCGCGCGGCGCTCATCGAGGCTTTCGGCGGAGACTCGAAAGTCACGGGCGTGCGCCTCCCCTCGGACCGCGAGTCGGGCGAGCTGAAAGGGTTCGCTTACCTCGAGTTCACGAGCAACGAGGCCAAGCAGTCGGCGGGCGCGCTCGACGGCGCCGAGGCGTGCGGCGGGTGGCTCAAGGTCGACTTAAACCCGCAGTCGCGGCAGCCGGCCGGCGGCGGCGGCGGGTTCGGCGGCGGCGGCGGCGGCTACGGCGGGCGCGGCGGCGGCGGCGGCGGCTTTGGCGGGCGCGGCGGCGGGCGCGGCTTCGGCGGCGGGCGCGACGGCGGGCGCGGCGGCGGGCGCGGCTTCGGCGGCGGGCGCGACGGCGGGCGCGGCGGCGGGCGCGGCTTTGGCGGGCGCGACGGCGGGCGCGGCTTCGGCGGGCGCGACGGCGGGCGCGGCGGCGGGCGCGGCTTTGGCGGCGGGCGCGGCGGCGGCATGCGCATCGACGCGGGCGCTGGCGGCGCCGGCAAGAAGACGACCTTCGACGACTAAGCGATGAGTGCGTCGGTGACTGGCTCTCTGTTTCCGGTGTCTTGCGCGAAAGCGCGGCATTCGGAAGAAAGAGATGCTTCCGCCCCCTCTTTTCTTCTCGCTCCGTTCGTCGGCGTCTCGTTTCCGTCGTCTAGTCCCCCCCCTCCTTTAGCACAACGCCAGCCAACCCCCCCCCTTCCCCTTACACAAGAGAAACACCAGGCCTTCGGAATAGACCGCACGCTCTCCCTCGACGCGCTCCCCATTTATTTTGTAGACTTTCGTTCATGGATGGGTACCTTCTCCTTTTTTCCCCTCTCGAGACTGCGGCGACGACCGCCCTTCCCCCCCCCCCCCCCCCCCCCCCCCCACACACCCCCCCCCCCCGGCCCCCCCCCCCCCCCCCCCCCAAAAAAACGACCCCGTGGCGGGGGCCTCCTGCTCCCCCTCCGGCCCCTGTTTTCAACACCAACAAGCGCGCTCCTCGCTCTCCCGTTTTTTGCACAGAGTCTTTGCGCGGTGCTTGTTGTAAAAATCGATACGTCTTCAAAAGTCGTCGAGCGCCATCGCCGTGTCGTCCCCTCCGCCGCCGGCGCGCGTCCCCGTTGCCGCCGCCGCCGCCGCCGCCGCCGCCGCCTCGCCGCCCCCGTCCTCCTCCTCCTCCTCCACATCCTCGCCGGCCGCCGCCGCCAGCCGCTTCGCCGCCGGGGCCTTGGAGAAGATGTCGGCGATGCTGCGCGTGCCCTTGGCCGCGACCGCCGCCGCCTTGGACTTGAGCGCGGCAGGGGCGCCGCCGGCGCCCGCTGGCCGCCCGCGCTTCTTGCCGCCGCTTGTCGGCGCCGCCGCTTTGGCTCCCGCGCCCGCCTCGCCCTCCCCTGGCCCCGCGGCCTGGCCCGCCGCCGCGGCCGCCGCCGCCGCCGCCCCGGCCGCCGCCCTCAGGCCCGCCGCGGCCACCGCCTCGGCCGCCACCTCGCGCAGCCCCATGTCCTGCAGGCGGCGGTCGGCGCGCACGACCTGGGCAAAGTCGCCCGCGCGCGCGACGGCGCGCCGCTGCAGCGCGGCGGCGGCCGCTAGGCGCGCGGCCACGGCCCCGACAAAGAGCGCGGCCGCGCGCCCGGCGACCCAGACGGCCTCGGCCGTGACGCGGGCGACGTCCGGGTCGGCGAGGACGATGCGCTTGACGACGCCGTGCGGGAAGCAAGGGGCGGCGCCGGGGCGGCGCTGCTGCTGCTTCTCTTGCGCGTCGGCGGCGGCGTCGGCGTCGGCAATGGCGGCGTCGGCGTCGGTGGCGGGGCCAGCGCCGCCGCTCTCGGCGGCAGCAACGGCAGCGGGGGCGGCGGCCTCGGCGTTGCGCTCGGCCGCGCGGTCCTTGTAGCGCTGCTTGTCCTCGTCCGACAGTTTGCGCCACCGCTCGCCGATGGCCTTGGCCACGACGGCGACCGAGATCTTTTTCAGCGGGGCGGCCGGCTCGGCGGCCGGATCGGCGGCGGCCGGCTCGGCGTTCTCGCGGTCCGCCGACGGCGACCGCGCGCCGCCGGCCTCTTCTGCTCCCGCTGCTGCTGTTGGTGTCGTAGTTGCTGCTGCTGCTGCTGCTGGCGGTGCTTCCCTCTGCTGCTGCTGCTGCTGCTGCTGCTGCTGGAGGTCCGCCAGCACCGTCGCGCGCTGCTCCTCGGCGAACAAAAAGTAGGCTGTGACGCCGCGCATCGCTGCTCAATTTTCAGTTTTTTCAAAGACTGGCAGCTGTGAAGCTTCGTCTCGGTGTGGTCGACGGGTGATGGATGAGGTTTGAGCGTTGATATGGAGATGCGTTTGTGGTGATGGCGTTTGTGGTGATGGTTGTCGTTTTGTTTGTCTGGCTGCTTGGAGGTTGGCGTTTCCCCAAAGAGGGACGATCTTCCGATACTGACTAGACGCCGTGCTTCCTCTCTTGACGACAGACCCCTCGGCATCATCAACGACCATCAGCACCACCCCACGCGCAACAACCAACTCACGAACGGGCGCGTGACTCTCGAGGACTCCCTGTCCATGCGTAGAGCGCACTGCGCTGCTCCCGCCGCAGCGGCGCGCCGACTCTTCCTTCGCCATCAGCGCCACCAGGGATACTATCAGTGCGGCCTCCCGTCGCTGCTGCTGAAGCCCGCGGCCCTCGGCGCAACCAGAGGCGCAGGAGCCGCTCCTTCTTCGCGCCTCCAGCACCGTCACTCACTTCACTCACTTCCGGCACCGATGTCCACCGCCGCGGCGGGCGCCGCCGGCAAGCGCCGCCGGAGAATGGACGGCGTTGGCAACGGGCCCGCGATGGGGGCGGCCGCCGGAGGAGGAGGAGGAGGAGGAGCAGGCGCGCCCAACGGCGGCGGAGGATCAGCGTCGGCGTCGGCGCCGGCCCTCCTCCCCCTGTACGGTGCGGAGGCCGTCCCGCGGCCCTCGGCCTCGCCCGAGTTCGCCGTGCCCGACGGGTGCGTGCACGCCGCCTCGTACCTGCGCTCGGTCCGCGCGGTCAACCGCGTACCGGGCTTGCTGGTGACCGACCACGTTTTTCGCGTTCCCCTCGACCACTACGCGGCGGCGCGGGCGCAGGCGGAGGCGGCGCCGGCGCGGGGCGGCGGCGGCGAGCGCGGCGGCGGTGGCGGCGGCAGAGACGCGCAAACTGGAGCGGCGGCCGCGGCGGCAGCGGCAGCGGCACCCCCGATCCAGATGATCGACATCTTTGCCCGCGAGCTCTCCCTGCCCATCCTGGGCCCTGGCAGCGGCCGCGACTTCCCCGCCGTGCCCACGCAGCCGCCCCCCGCGCCCATCTCTGGCGCCGGCGACACGCCCGACCCGTCGCGCGCGCCGCCCTACCGCGACGCCGCCGCGACCGAGGCCGCGGCCGCGGCCGCCGCGGCCGCCGTGCAGCCGCCGCCCGCGCACACCCCCTACCTCCTCTACCTGCAGGGCGGGCCCGGGTTCGAGTCGCCGCGCCCGACCGACGCCGGCGGGTGGGTGAAGGCGGCGCTGTCGCAGGGCTTCCGCGTGCTCCTGCTGGACCAGCGTGGCACGGGCCGCAGCGCGCCCGTCACGCTGAGGGCGCTGGCGGCCGTGGGGGCCGACACAGGTGGGGGTGGCGGCGGCGGCGGCGGCGGAAGCGGTGGCGGCGGCGCGGGCGCCTCCCATGGACGCCACGGCGCCGCGGCCGCAGGACTGGGCGCGGCCGCCAATGCAAACGGCGTCGCCGCGGACGCCGACGTCGACCCCGACCCCGACGCCGACGCCGACGCCGACGCCGACGCCGACGCCGACGCCGCCGCCGCCGCCGCCGCCGAGGCGCAGGCCGAGTACCTGCGCCACTTCCGCGCCGACTCGATCGTGCGCGACGCCGAGGTCGTGCGCCTGGCGCTCAGTCCCTCGGGCGCCCTTCGGTGGACGCTCCTGGGCCAGTCGTTCGGCGGCTTCTGCGCGGTGTCGTACCTCTCTCTGCCGTGCGCCCCCCGCGCCCTGAACGAGGTGCTCCTGACGGGCGGCCTGCCGCCGCGCGTGCACCAGGCCTGCTGCGCCGACGAGGTCTACCGGCGCCTGTACCGGCGCGTGGCCCTGCAGAACGACAAGTTCTACGCGCGCTTCCCCGCGGACGAGGCGCTCGTGCGGCGGTGCGTGCTGGCGCTCGAGGCGCACGACGGCGGCCGCGGCCCCCTGCTGCCGAGCGGGGCGCGCTTGTCGCCGCGCGCCTTCCAGCTGCTGGGGCTGAGCGGCCTGGGCGGCGGGGGCGGGTTCGAGCGGCTGCACTACCTGCTCGAGTCGTTCTTCGAGGGGGGCAGCGCGGCGGCAACGGGGGCGGCAACGGGGGCGGCGGCGACGGGCGCGGCGGTGGGGGCGACTGGGGCGGCAACAGGGGCGGCGGCAACGGGCGGCGCGGCGGCCGCGGCGCCATTGTCGGCGGCCGACAACGCGAGCGCGGGGGCGCCGCCGTTTGGCCCGAGCGCCGCCTTTTGCAAGGCGTTCGAGTCCTGGATGCCGTGGGACGTCAACCCCCTCTACATCCTCCTCCACGAGCCCATCTACAGCCAGCGCGCGCCCAACCTCTCGCCGGCCCTGTCCGCCGCGCTCGCCGCGGGCGCCCTGCCCGCCGCGCTCGCCGCCGCCGCCTCGGCCTCTGCCGCCGACGCCGACGCCCCGCGCTGGGCCGCCGACCGTGTTCGCCGTGAGCCCGAGTTTGCCGACGCCTTCGACGCCGTCGCCCGCGCCCGCCGCGGCGCCCGCGTCAACTTCACGGGCGAGATGGTCTTCCCCTGGATGTTTGCCGACTTTGCTGCGCTGGCGCCCGTCGCGCGCGCCGCGCACCGCCTCGCGTCCGACGGCGCTCTGTGGTCGCGCGCCCCTCCGCTCTACGACCCGTCGCGCCTGGCGCGCAACCCCGTGCCCGTGGCCGCGGCCTCGTACGTCGAGGACATGTACGTCGACTTTGACCTGGCGGGCGAGACCGCGGGACTGGTGCGCGGGTGCCGCGTGTGGGCGACCAGCGAGTATCGGCACTCGGGCATCCGCGACGACGGCGCGCGCATCTTTGAGCGGCTGCTGGCGATGGCGCGGGGAGCGAGCCTGCTCGAGTAGGCGGTTTCTGTCGTTGTCTATGGGGGCGGGTCGGGGGGACGGGTGGGGCGGGCGGGAGCGCGTGCCAACCCCCCCACTCGGTCGCATCCGCGACGACGGCGCGCGCATCTTCGAGCGGCTGCTCGCGATGGCGCGGGGGGCCAGCTTGCTCGAGTGAGTTGTTGCTTTTGGGCGGCAGGAAGGGGGCGTGTCGCTCTCTGTCTCGGCGCCGACTGCCGTCTTCGTCGTCGTCGTCGTCGTCGTCGTCGTCGTCGTCGCGGGGGGGCGCCCGTTTTTTTGTCTTGGAGCGCGAGCGACGGAGAGAGACACGCAGACGCGCGTCTTTTTTTGCATTTGATTGGTGTTGGTGTCGAGAGCGCAAATGACGCAAAAATAAGCTTCCCTTCATCTCCCTCTCTCCCTCCCTCTCTCTCTCTCACGCGCTCGCCGCCGCCGGACCGCCGCCGCCCGCGCCGCCGCCCTTGCCGCTGGCCCTGCCGCCGCCGCCGCCGCCTCGCCGCCGCCCCTGCCTCCGCCCGCCCTTGCCGCACGCGGCCGCCGCCGGCTCGTCGTCCGGCACCCCCTCGGCCGCCATCTCGGCCAGCAGCGCGGCCTTCTGCGCGTCCGTGTAGGGCCGGCTCATCTTGACGTCCGCCGTCGCCTCGAGCAGGCCCTCGGGCGGGTCGAGCGCGAGGAAGCGCCCCGAGCGGCTGACGCGCGGCACGATGGCCGCGCAAAAGGGGACCAGTGCGGTGCGGTAGCGCGAGCGCCGCACGTCGGCGGGGGTGGGCGCGAGGCGCACGCGCAGGGTGTCGTGCGCGCCCGTGCCGCCGAGGACGTCGACGACGCGGCCGACGAGCTGGCCCGGCTTGAAGCGCCCCGAAGCGACGAGGTAGTTGGGCGGGGCCTGCTGCTGCTGCTGCTGCTCTTGCTGCTGCTCCGGCGGGCTCTCCCTGTCGCCGTCGACGTCGTCGTCTTTGTCGTCGTCGCCGGCCGCCGCCGCCGGGCCGTGCAGCACCACATCCATGCCGACGAGCTCCTGCACGTAGAAGTCGCCGTCGTCCCCGGGCAGCTCGGGCCGGTCCGCCGTGCTGAGCAGCAGCCGGCACCCCGCCAGCCGCTCGGCGTCCTCCCTCAGCGGAGCGCACGACAGCCGCACCGCCCACGCCGCCGACTCTGGCCGCCCGCCGCGCCGCTGCGGGCGCACCTGCCTGCCGGAGCGCACGACCGCCAGGCGCAGCGGGGGGCGCCGGCCGCCGGGCACAGCCTCGGCGCCCGCGGCCCCCACGCGCGGCGGCAGGAGCCACAGGCGCACGCCCCGGCGGCCGAGCCGGCGGCGCGGCTGGTCGGTGAGCGGCGTCACCCGGACCTCCCCGGTTACGCCAAATGCGCGGGTGACGACGCCCACCTCGACGAACGCGGCCTCGTCCCACTGCTCGAGGAGCTCCTCGACGTGCGGCTGCTGCTCGTCTTCGTCCTTTCGGCCCTCGTCCTCGTCGGCGTCCTCGTCATCGTCCTCGTCCTCGTCGGCGTATTCGGCGTCGTCCTCGTCCTCGTCGCCGTCCCAGGCGCCGTCGTCCTCGTCCTCGTCCTCGTCCTCGAGCTCGTCCTCGGGCTCGTCGTCGTCGTCTGCTTCTTGCGGGCCGGCGGCGGAGGGGACGGAGGGCGCGGCCGCCGCATGCCGGGAGGGGGCGCGGGGCCGGGGCGTGATGCTCTGGCGGGCGACGGAGCGGCCAAGGTGGCGGGACGGGCGGGCGGCCGCGGCGAGGAGCGACGACGACGACGGCGGCGGCCGCACGAGCCGAGCGCCGCCGGCGGCGGCCAACGCGGCGCGCCCCGGGCTCCCTGCCGTCGGCGCGAGCGCGGGCCGCGCGAGCATGGTGGTCGCGATGTTGGGATTGCTAGTGCTGGGATTGAGGGCCGGGTGCCTGGCAAAGCCGGCGCGTGAGAGGAAGGGGGGAGGCGGCCGACAAACACTCGACACGCTGTGCCGCGCGCGGGTGGCGAGAGATGCTGGTAAACGGATGCGATGTCTGCGGTACGTGTATGAGTTGAGGACTATGGAACGCCAGGGCAGAGGGTTGGTCCACCTCTCACGGGCTCGATGTCGAGCAAGGGATTGAGTGATGGGCCGCCCGCTCTCCGTCGCCGCCGCTGCAAAATACGAAGCCGTAGGGCCGCCGCCGCCGCCGCCGCCGCCGCCGCCGCCGCCGCCGCCGCCGACGACGAACTTTTCGAGCCTGTCAGCCTCTTTCTCTCTGCTGCCCATCCAGGGCGCATCAACCCCACCAAGATCCGCGCGCGCACGCGTTCATTCGAACGCTCACCGCTTCGCACACTGGTCGCGCGCGCCCCTTGCGCACGCAAGCAACAACTCTCTGTCTTGTTCACTCTTTGACCTGCGGGCAGACCTCCTCCTCCTTCTATTTCCGTGCACGCACAGGTGCTGCGCCTCCATTGGCGCCTGGCCGCGCCTGGCCTCTGCCGGGCTCGTTCGCAGCACGCGACTGCGCGCAAGGCCTCTCGCGAGTCTCGACCAGAGAGGAATGCGCTCGCCGCCCGCGGGGGCGGCAGCGGCGGCGCCCGCCGTCCGCGCCGCCAGCGCCGAGCCGGAAGCTGCGGCCGCCGTTGGGCCTCCGCCGTTGGGCCGCCGTCCCGGTCGCGCGAAGGCGTCACAGCCCCTCGAGCCGGTCGGCACGAGAACGAATGTCACGAAAGCAGCGGCACCAGCATCAGCAGCATCAGCCCCATACGCACAGCAGCATCGGCAGCACCGGCGGCGGCGGCGACAGCCCGCGCCCCCGCTGCTCCTCGTCCTGGCAGCCGCCGCCCTCGCCGCCGCCCTCGCCGCCGCCGCCGCCTCTTCCGCCCCCTCCTCCTCGACGCAACCCGGCGGCGGCGGCGGCGGCCGCAGCGGCCGCATCTCTCTCTCCTCCTCCTCCGACCCCGCCGCCGCCACGCCCACGCTCCCCCTGCCCCGCCCCGAGGACCCCAACCGCGACGGCGGCCGCACCTCGGCCCACTCGGTAGGGCTCGCCCCGCGCGCCTCGGTCACGGCCCTCTACTGCGCGGGCGGCGGCGCGCTCGAGGGCGGCCTGTGCTACCCGCGCTGCCGGCTGGGGTGGCGCGGCGCGGGGTGCGCGTGCTGGCGCGGGGGGCTGGCGTACGCGCGCGGGTGCGGGCGGCGGCCCGCGGTGTGCGAGGCGACGAGCTTCCGGAAGCACCCGCTGCCGCCGGTGGTGGACGGGGGGTGGGCGGGCGGCGGCGGGGCGGACTTTACGAGCACGCTGGCCGGGGCAGCGGCGGCGGGGAGCGGCGGCGGCGAGGGCGGCGGCGGCGAGGGCGCCGGCGGCGAGGGCGGCGGCGGCGAGGGCGGCGGCGGCGAGGGCGGCGCATCGAGCGGCGACAACAACGGCGGCGCCAGCGTCACCCTCGTCTTCTCAACCGACCCCCAGCTCTTCCGCAACGGCTCGAGCCCCGACGCCCGCGCCGCCGCCGTCGCCAACAACGCCCTGCTCGCGCGCGCCATCAACCGCGTGCGCGAGCTGGGCGAGTGGCCGCGCGCCGCGGGCGGCGGGCGCGTCGCCGAGCCGCGCGCGCTGGTGGTGCTGGGCGACCTGACAGAGGCGTACCGCGAGCGCGAGGCGGACGCCTTCCGGCACTACTACGACCCGTCCTTTCCGGGCAACGAGGGGGAGCGGGTGCGCTTTCCGACGTGGCTCATGCTGGGCAACCACGACTACGTCAACAACGCCATGGGCGCGGTGGGCGCGGGGCAGCTGGCCGCGGCGGCGCAGGCGGCGCGGGCGGCGTCAGAGGCAGAGGCGGTGGCCGACGCGGTGGCTGCGGACGCTGTCGTGGTCACGGGCGAGGACGAAGCGCCCCCGCAGCAGGGCGCGGACGGCAACGGCACCAGCAGTAGCGGTGGCAGCAGCGTAGACCCCGACGCTGCGCCCGTCTCTGCCGCCGACGACTACGAGCCGCTCGAACCCGGCGACGACGCAAAGAGCCCGGCGCCGCCGTCCTCGTCGCCGAAAAAGTCCGCAGCGGCCCCGGCCCCGGCCGCCGCCCCAGGCCGCGACAACAGCCCTTGCAGCGACAAGGCCGCCGTCGCCGGCGACGGCGCCGCCTGCGCCAAGCGCGTGGTCGACGAGATGCGCGCCCTCCTGAGCCCGCGGTGCCCCACGCGACACTGGACGGGATTTCCCAAGGAGAACGTCACCTCGTTCGACTCCGATTCGATGGCCTACTCTTTCGATTACGGCCGGTACCACTTCCTCGCGCTGCACTTCTCGCCGCGGCACCGCAGCGCACGCCTCGCGGTGGCCGGCTCGACGGCCTGGCTGTCGCGGGAGCTGTCGCACGCGGCGGCCGCGGGCAGGCGCGCGGTGGTGCTGGTGCACGCGCACGGAGAGTTGGGCCTGGCGGACGACCCGACTTTCGGCGCCGCGATCGGCGGCGCGGGGTCGCCCGTGGTGGCGGTGTTTTTCGGGCACATCCATGTGCGCCCCTGGGGGTACGCGGGCACCTACCCGCGCACGGCCGTGCCCATGTACAACTGCGGGGCGTCGTGGTACAACACCTACTGCGTCGCCGAATTCGCGGAAGAGGGCATGCGGGTGGGCGCCGTGTCGCACGGGGGCGACGGCGCGCCGCGCTGGTTTGGCCACTCGGCGCACCTCTTGCCGCCCCCCGGGGCGCCGCTGGCGGCCGGCGGCGGCGGCGGCGGCCCGGGCGAGGCGGCGGCGGCGCGCAGCACGGGCGTCGCGGCGCCGGCGGCCAAGCCGGCGCTGCTGGCCTACGAGCCCAACCCGAGGGGGTCGCCGTGGCTGCTGAACGGCAACAACGGGGCGGTTGAGGGCAGTGGTAACGGGGGCGGCGGCGCGCGGGCGGCCTGGCCGTCGGCGGCGGCGCTCGCGGCGGCGGCGGCGGCGTTGCTTATGGCGTGAGGCGGCTCGGGCGTTTATGCCTTGGGCGCATGTATCACCCTTAACATTGATCAAACCCCCCCATCCGGAACGAACGCCTCTCTCTCTCTGCGCGCGCCCGCAACCCCCCCTCCCGACACCCGGTTTTGCGCCGCCTCCCAATCAACCTTAAATCCAATGACGACAGACGACGACGACGGCCTCGCGCTCAACCTCGCCATCGACGATGGCGGAGGGGTCGGCGACGGCCGCCGCAAGTACAGCAGCCGGGACCGCTTCGAGCTGCGGCGCGAGCGCAAGTTTGCCAAAATGAAGGGCAAGGAAGCCCCGCGCGTCCTCCGCCCGCCGTGCGTCCTCCGCCCGCAGCAGGGGGAGGTCGGTCGCGCCGCCAAGGACCCGAAGCAGCAGCAGCAGAAGTGGCCGGAGCGGCGGCATCAGCAGCAGGGAGGTTCAGCACCAAGCGGCGGCAGCGGTGTCGCCAAGGCGCCCGCCGGCGCCGCTGCCGCCGCCGCCGGGCGACGCCCACAATCGTCCTCGTTTGCGGCACCGCGCGCCAAGACGCGCCAGGGCTACTACGACGACGACGCGGACGGCGCCTCCGTCCCCCCTCCCATGGGCGACGGGGACAAGCAGGAGCTCGAGGGGCTCGTCGGCCTGGCCATGGCGCGCGAGGCCCGCCTGCGCGAGGAGGACGGCGGCGGCGGCGGGTTTGGCGGCGGCGGCGGCGGCGGCGGCGGCGGCGGCGCCGGCGGCAACGGTCGCGGCGGCGGCGGCGACGGCGAGGGCGTCATCGAGTTTGGGGACGTCGCGGACGAGCCCGAGGACTACTTCTCGGGCGCGGCCGCGCTCGGAGGAGGGAGCGCCGGGGGCGTGGGGCCCCGCCGCGGGCGCCCGACGGAAAACAGCGGGGGGGGCGAACCCAAGCAGGCGTGGCGGCAGCGGGGGCAGCAGCAGCAGCAGCAAGCGAACGGCGGCGGCGGCGCCGGCGGCGGCGCCGGCGGCGGCGGCGCGCCCCTGCAAACGCACAGGGTCGGCCAGATGGCCCGCGCCGCCGAGCCCGTCCCCCTGTCCGCGCGCGGCGCCATCTTTGGCGACGGCGCCGCGCAGGGCGGCTCCGACGGCGGCGACCTGCCGAGCTGGTCGGCCGAGCGGTACGCGCCCGCCGCGCTGCGCGAAAAGGCGGCGGCGGCGACGGGCGCGGCGGGCGCGCCGGCCGCGGCGGCGGGCGCGCCGGCCACCTGGCCCGACCTCGGCCTGTGCCCGTCGCTCGCGGACCACCTCGAGGCGCTCAACTTTGCGGCGCCGACGCGCGTGCAGCGCCTGGCCGTCCCGGCCCTGCTGGCGCGGCGCGACGCGCTGGTGCGCGCGGCCACGGGGAGCGGCAAGACGCTCGCGTACCTGGCGCCGATCGTGCACGACCTGGTGGCCGAGGGGAGCTTTTTGGGCGGGGGCGGCGGCGGCATTGGTGGCGGCAGTGGCGGCGGGAACGGCGGCGGCGCCGGACCCGCTATGACGCCCGCCCACCCCCGGCGCCTCACCCGCGCCGAGGGCACCTACGCCATCGTCCTCGCCCCCACGCGCGAGCTCGCCGTCCAGATCAGCGACGTCCTGGCCGCCGTGCTGCGCCGCTACCCCTGGGTCGTCAGCGGCCTGCTGGTCGGCGGCGAGAACCGCGCGCACGAAAAGGCGCGGCTGCGCCGGGGCGTGACGGCGCTGGTGGCGACGCCCGGCCGGCTGCTGGACCATCTGCAGAACACGGCGGCGTTCGGGGTGGCGCCGCTGCGGTGGCTGGTGCTGGACGAGGCGGACCGCCTGCTTGACATGGGGTTCGAGGGCAAGGTGCGCGAGATCCTCGAGTTGACGGCGCGGCGGCAGCGCGAGCAGCGGCCGCTGCTGCTCTCTTCGGCGGCCGGCGCGCGGGCGGCCGGCGCGATGCCGCGGCGCACGACGACGCTGCTGTCGGCGACGCTGCACGCGCGGCTGCGGGCCCTGGCGGAGCTGAGTCTGCAGTCGCCCGTGGCCGTCGGGTTCGACCCGTCGGAGCTGATCAAGCGGCTGGAGAACGGGCAGGGAGGAGAGGGTGAGGCCGCGGCGGCGGCAGGGACTGCCGGCGGGGGGGCAGCGGGCGGCGACGACGGCGAGGACGGCGGCGGCGGCGGCGCAGCAACCCCCAAGCCGCAGGAGGGCGCCGGCGAGTGGGAGATGCCCGAGACGCTGCGCCAGGCCGTCGTCGAGGTCCCCGCGCGCGACCGGCTCCCCGCGCTGATCGGCGCCCTGCGCACGCGCCTCGAGGCGGGGGCGGCGGGGGCGGCGGGCCACAACAATAAGAAGCAGCGCGCGGCTGACGGCACCGCCGCCGCCGCCGCCGCCCCTCCTGCCGCGCCCCGCGCCGCAAAGATTGTCGTCTTTCTGTCCACGTGCGACGGCGTCGAGTACCACCACGCCCTCTTCACCTCGCCCCATGTGGCGCGCTCCGTGGCCACGGGCGAGGGCGCCGACGCCCCCGCCGGGCGCGACGCCTCAGCGGCGGACGGAGGCTACGGCCGGGCGCTCGGCAAAAAGCGGGCCAAGGGCAAAAAGGGCACCGGCGGCGGCGGCGGCGGCGGCGGCGGCGGGAGCGACGACGACGAGGACGACGGCGACGGCGGCCACGCGGACGGCCAGTACCGGCACGGCCTCTTTGGCAAGGGCGTCGCCGTGCTGCGCCTCCACGGCGACATGCCCCAGGCCGAGCGCACGTCGGCCTTTCTGCGCTTTGCGGCTGCCGGCGGCGGCGGCGGCGCCCCGAGGGGCGGGGGCGGCGCCCCTCCCTCTGCCGCGGCGGCCGCGGCCGCCGCCTCCTGCGACCGCGGCGCCGTCCTGCTCTGCACCGACGTCGCCGCCCGCGGCCTCGACTTCCCCGCCGTCACCGCCATCGTGCAGTACGACCCGCCCGGTGACCCCGCCGACTACGTCCACCGAGTGGGCCGCACGGCGCGCATGGGCCAGCGCGGCGAGGCCTTGCTGTTCTCGCTGCCGTCGGAGCGCGCGTACGGCGACCTGCTGCGCGCGCGCTCGGGGGGGCGGCTCGCGCTGGCCGAGGCGCCGCTGGAGCCCCTGCTGCGCCGGTGCCTGCCGGCCGAGGCCGCGCGGGCGCTCTCCGGGGGGCGCGGCGTTGTTGGCGGCGTCGGCGGGGCGAGGGGGGGCGGCGCGGGTTTTGCCTGGAGCGCCGGCGCGCCGCCGTCGCTCGGCGGCGCGGCCGCGGCCGGCACGCTCTGCCGCCGCGCGACGGCCGCCGTCGCCGCCGACCCGGGCCTCAAGACCCTGGCGTCGGACGCCTTTCGCTCCTTCGTGCGCGCCTACACCACGCACCCCTCGGCGCTCAAGCCCATCTTCCACGTGCGGTCGCTGCACCTGGGCCACGTGGCGGGCGCTTTCGCTTTGCACGAGCCCCCCGCGCAGCTCGGGGCGACGGGGTCGCGCGACGAGCGCAAGAAGCGCAAGCGCGAGGAGGAGCGGCGTGGGAAGGAGGAGCGGCGGCGGCGCATGCACGGCGGGGGCAGCGAGAAGAGGGAGCGCGCCAAGGAAGAGGCGGCGGACAAGGAGAGGCGGGGCGGGCGGCGCGGGTTTGGGCTCGAGTAAGACGCGATGGCCACGAGGCTGCTGTCAGAGCTGATCGAGCGGCGGCGGCGCGCGGCGGTGGGGTCGGGACGCGGCGGTGGCGACGGCCGCCGAGCGGACGGGGGTCGCGGCGACCGCGTCGGCGGCGGGCTCTTTGTCTTCGTCACACGGCGCTCGCCCTTTTGCTTCGCGCTTGATGTAACTGCAGACTGTTGTGATCAGCGCGAGCACCTCATTTATAAGGACGACGACCCAGCCCGCGGAGACAAAGACTCTTTGTCAAAGAGAGGCAACACCGATGCATGCACCACCATCGCTCGCACCACGAACGCCAGCGCCAATGGCGAGGTGCCGACCGCTCAAGCGCCCGCGCTCGCGAGTCTGCGCGCGCAAGACTGCCAGCAGCGCCCCTCCGACACGAGACGCCGACAAAGCCGCCGACGACGACGACGAAGAAGCGGACGACGGCGCCCCCTTGGCGGAGCTGAGCGCCCGCCGCCAAGCCTCGGTATGGCGCGACCCCTCGCTGCTGCGCGCCGCCCGCACGGCCCGCCGCGAGATCGACCGCCTGTTCGCCGACCCCCGCGCGCTCGACCCGCGCCGCCTGCTCGACCCATTTTTCGTTCCCGACCAGTACAACTTCCTGCGGACGCAGCCGGGCGCGCTCTTGGGCGACGCCAAGGCGCGGGCGATCGCCGACGCCCTCGCGTCGTTCGGCGAGGCGCGCCTGGGCCTGCGCGCGATCACGCCGCCGTGGGTGTCGTTCTACCTGGACGGCGCGGGGCAGGACGCGCACGTGGACGGCTTCCAGGGGCCGCTGGCGTTCGTGCTGCCTCTGAGTCGGTGGGGCGACGAGGGCGACGAGGACGAGGACATGGACGACAGCGACGAGGACGAGGAGGAGGAGGATGCGGCAGCGCGCGGAAAGCGCCGGCCGCGCGTGTTCACCGGCGGCGAGACGGCCATCCTGCGCGGCGGCGTGCTGCGATACTGGGACGGCGAGGGCGAGACGGCGGCGGCGGCGGCGGCGGCGGCAGACGGAGGCACGGCAGCGGCAATGGCGGCGGCGGCAGGCGAGACGACGGCGGCCAAGGCGGGCGGCCGCCAGCGACTGCCGTCGTCGAGCAAGGCCGCTGCCGCCTCCTCCGCGAGCCGCAAAGAGGCGACGGGCGGCCGCCTCCTCACCACCACCACCGAGACGCCCGTCGACCTGTCCGGCGGCTTCTTCTCCGCCGGGCGCGGGCAGGAGCTGGACACGCTCTTCGCCCGAGTGCCCCCGCGCTTCGGGCGCCTGCTCGCTTTCGACGGTCGCATGCCGCACGGCGTCCGCCCCGTCCGTTGCCCCTCGTCCGACCCGCGAGACGCGCGCATTGCCCTGCACGGCTGGTTCGCCCCGCCGGACGGGCCCTTCTTCTCGGGCGCGCTCGGCCCCTCGGGCGAGGCCCCCGCGCGCCAGAGGCGGGCGGCCGAGCGCGCCCTCGATGCCGCGCTCCGGCCTCTCCTGTCGGAGCTCGCGCGCGAGTGCCCGCCCGCTTGTGGGCTGCTGACGCTCCGGCTGTGCGTCGACGCGGCGGGCGCCGTCGTCGTCGGCGGCGGCGGCGGGGGAGGGGATGGCGTCGAGTGGCTTGCAGACACACTCGTCGTGTCGCCCGGCGCGTGCGCCGAGGGCGGTATCTCGGAGCGGGAGGCGCGGGCGCTGGTGCAGCATGTGTGCGCCCAGCGGCTCAAGGGGATGGTGTTCCCGGCCGTGGGGGCGCCGTCGACGGTGACGGTGCCGCTGGTGTTTGATTGACTGCGGACCTCGGCGACCATGTCGGACGATGGACGATGGCGGTGACGGCGCCGGCGGCGCGCGCCTCAATTTTGTTCGCTCGCCTCAACCCCCTTACTGTGCTCAGTATTTGTCCTGTGACGCAACATCCCATCACGGTATTGCAAGGCGGGTAAGGACAGAACAGGCCTGCTCGCCGCGCTGCTCTTGCTGTCGTCCGGCGTGCCGCGCGACCTCTCTCAGAAAAGAGATGGCGGTCGCCGGATTGAGGCCCTCCCCTCAATGCCTGTCGCGCGTCCTGTGCCAGCATCGGACGCTAATGATCGCGCGTGTGGGCACATTGCGCGCTGCCGCGGCCGCGCGAGCTCGCAACAACCAGGGGGAGCGGGCAGGAGGGAGAGCGGCCGCTGCTGCTCCTCCTCGCCCGCGCCTCTCCCCCTCTTCCTTTCCACCCGGCCCCGATGACGGCCAATGCTCCGGTGACCGGCACGCCGATGACGCACAACCGACGACGACGACCACCACCACCCCCATCTCGGCCGCCATTTTCCGCGAGGCCCTCGTCCTCGCCGGCGCCGCCGCCGCCGCGCTGCTCGCCGCGCCGCCGCCGCCGTTGGCGCTCGCCGCCGACGCCGCCGCCGCCTCGGGAGCAGCAGCAGCGGCGGCGGCAGCAGGATCAGCAGCAGGAGCAGCAGCAGCAGCGGCGGCAGTCGCCGCCGACCCCGTCGGCTACGACCCCTCCGGCGGCGAGGGCGCCGTCAAGGCCGTGTCCGGCGCCCTGTACGTCGGCCTCGTCGCCTTCTTCCTCTGGCGCGTGCTCGGCCGCCGCGCCCGCCGCGCGCGGCAGGAGCGCCTCGCCGGCCTGGCGCCCGTCGTGACGCCCTTCACCGGCCTGCTGCGGCGGCTGCGCGACCAGCGCGACGCCATGCGCGCCGCCGAGAAGGCCCGGGGCATGCCGGGCGAGGCCGGGCCCGGGGACGCCCTGGCGGGCGCCTTGCAGGCGGGCGCCATCGCCTACGGCCTCTGGTTCTTCGCCGGGAAGGTCGAGGCGTCCGTGGCGGCCTCCGCGCTGCCGGCGGGGTTGACGGCGCGAAACATGGCCGTGACCGTGCGCACCATCCTGCTCGGCATGCTCTACCTGGTGACGTTCATCTTCTCGGCCAACGCGGTGGGCCTGGGGGCGCTTGCGGTGCAGATGGTGGTGGCGCCGGGCTCGGTGCCGGGCAACGAGCAGGAGGCGGCAGAGGCGGACGCCAGGCGGCGGCGGCGCGAGGCGGCGGGGGCCGGCGTTCCGCGCGTGTCGGTGCGGTCGTCGCCCGAGGAGCTGCGCGCGGCCTTCTCGCGCGCGGGCGCGCGGCAGCGCGAGGCGGAGGAGGCGCAGAGGCTGCAGGCGCGCGACCGGGCGAGGCTGGCGGCCGACGTCGACAGGGCGAGGGCCGACGGCGAGGAGGCGCGGGGGGCCGCCGCCGCCGCGGGCGAGGCGGCGGAGAGGTGACGACGGGCTCGGGAGAATGACGAGTGAGTGACGGAGAGGACGGCGCATAAGGTGTTACGCATGATTTTTTCTGTCGCTTTGAAGAGAATCGGGGGGGCTGAATCAGCAGGGTCCACGCGGGAGCGCCGCCACCGCTGCCGACGGCGACGAAGACAGCAGGCCCGTCGTCGAGCTGTCGCCGCCGGCGTCGCTCTCCTCGCCGCCGTCCGCGGGACCCGCCACCACCACCGCCGGCCGCAGCGCCGCCGGCGCTGGGGCCGGCCCGCCGGCCGAGGCCGCCGCCGCCGCCCCCGCGCCTTCGTTCTCCGCGCCGCCGCCGCCGCCGCCGCCGCCGCCGCCGCGCCCCCCTCGGCTGCCACCGCCGCCAACGACCAGGAGCGACGAGATTTGCCGCAGCAGCGCCGGGCCCGGCCCCACGCTCGGCCCCCGGGACAGGCGGCGGCTCGGGCCGCGGCTCAGCGCCGAGATCCCCCCGCCCGCCGCCGACCCCGCGTTCCGGCGGATGCTGATGGCGCGCGTGAACAGCCGGGCAGCGGCCGCGACGAGCGGATCGGCCGCGAGTGCCTCGAGCACCGTCGGCTCCTCCAGCTGCCCCCCCGCCTCCTCCTCCTTGCGGCGCTGCTGCACTCCCTCCGCGGGCTGCGCCTGGGCGCCGCCGCCGTTGTTGTAGGCAAACGGCGAGCAGGAGGCGGCGGGAGGAGGCGGGGCGGGCGGCGCGCCGGCGTCGGGGTCGGCCGCGAAGAGCGCCGACGAGGGGCATGGGGCCTCGGGTTCGGCCGCCGGCGGGTCGACCGCGACAAAAAGCGAGCTGCCGTAGACGGCGCCGCCGTCGCCGCAGGGCGTGATGCTGTGCTGCGTCACGAGCATCACGCGGCGCGAAGTGAGCGGGGGGAGGAAAAAGGTAGAAGGGGCCGCCGCCGCCGCCGCCGAGAAGCTGCCGCCGCTGCCGGCCTCTGTCGCGCGCCGCGACAGGGGGCCCGGCCTCGCTCCTCCTCCCGCCGCAGGGGCCTCCTCTCCCGGCAACTTGCTCGCCGTCCGTGCCACCCCCGCCCGCGGCCGCCGCACCGTCACCAGCGCGACGCCCAGCGATATGAGCGCCGTTCCCAGCGCAGCCGGCAGCGTCACCTTTTCGCCAAAGAGCGCCGCGCCGGCGGCGTAAGAGTAGGCCACCGCCGTGAAGCTCAGGGACGCGGCGATGGCCGCGGGCAGCAGCTGGTACGAGCGCGTGACGAGCAGCTGGGCGCAAAAGGCGACGGCGCCGACGCCCGCGACGAGCGCCGTGTTGCGCGGCGCGGTCTTGCGCGGCGGCGCCGGCACGCCCAGCAGCAGGGACCCCGCGCCCAGGGCGGCCGAGCACGCGTGGAAGGCCAGGGTGACGACGATGGCCGGCTCGGACCCGCCGATGCGGCGGATGGCGATCATGGCGCCGCTGCCCGCGAGCGCGCCCAGGGCGCCCGTCGCCACCCCGACCGCGTGTTGGCTTCTGGACCCGCCGCCGCTGCTGCTGCCGAGCGCCGCCGCCCCTCCCGCCGCCGTCGCCTGGCCGCCCCCGCCATCGCCATCGCCGAACAAAAACGGCGGCCGCGACACCACCACCACCCCGACGAACGCGGCGAGGCACCCCGCCACGCCCGCCGCCCCCAGCGCCTCCCCCAGCAGCGCAAACGCGAGCAACGCGGTCAGCGGCGGCCCGATCAGCGAGACCGCGACGGCGTCGCCCAAGGGGAGCCGGCCGAGCGACGCGTACCAGCAGGCCATCGCGGCGGCGCCCAGCAGGCCGCGCGCCACCAAAAAGGGACGGTTGGGGCGCCGGCCGGTCAGCAGCTCGGTCCGGGCGGCGGCCGCAAGTGCGAGCGTGAGGCCGAGCGAGAACAGCGCCCGTGTGAGCACGACCTGCATCAGTGGGGGCGCGGGCGGCGACAGGTCCTTGACCAAGAGGTTGCCTCCAACGCCAAGGGCGGCCGCGGCGAGGCCGCAGGCGAGGCCGCTGCTCCAAAGCAAACGCAGGGGGGCGGGCAGCGGCCAGCGGGCCGGGCGGGGGGCGGCGACGGGCGGCTGGAGCGGGGGCGGGAGCGGCGGCGGCGGCGGCAATAGCGGCGGCGGCGGAGCGGGCGGGCGCATGGCGGCGGCGGCCGCGCTCGCGCGCGCGACGACCCAAGGGACGCCCTTGTGCTTGGAGGGGGTTCCCAGGGGTGAGTTGCTGCCGCCGCCGCTGCCGCCTTTTGCCGACCACATGCCCACCGCCCCTGCGCCAGGCTTGAGGCGGAGGACGCCGAGGGGAGCGGCCATTGTCGTCGTCGCCATCGCCGTCGTCGTCGGCGAGGCCGGCCGTCGCGGTTGTGGGGGTTGTGATGGTTGCGGTTTTGGTAGTGCCACGGGCTGCTGCTGCTCCTTTGGTGGGGTCGGAGGGAGCGCTGCTTCCGGCATCTTGCTTCCGTGGTCTGGTTTGGATGCGCGCGCAAGGAGAGAGAGACAGAGAGAGTATGCCTTGGTGGTGCGACGGCCGTTGCCGGAAATAGCGCGCCGACGGCGAGCACGGCGTCGTCGTCCTGCCTGTCGGCGCGGAACTGCCTTATCGTGTTGATCGCGCGCCACACACAAAAGCCGCCGCTGGTCCACCACGCTGTTACGATCACACCCATCGATCGTTCCAGCGCTGTGTCGACCAGATCCCCCGTGCGAACTAGCGCGCGCACACACAAGAAGACTCTTCTTAGAAGACCATGGGAGGTGAGAGAGAGAGAGGGAGGGGGAAGGGGAAGGGGAGGGAGCCAGAACCAGCAGCAAAACGTCCCCCTTGCACCTCACAATCGCTCACCATCCGCCGCCGCCCACACAACTACACGCCGTGCAAATCGCACTCACAGAATCGGACGACGACGACGCGCCGCCGCCGCTCGACGCGATCGCGGACGACCCCGTCGCCGCGCGGACGGTGCTCGTCTTTTCGCCCGAGCGGCAAAAGCAACAGCAGCAAAAGCCGCAGAAGCGGCAGCCGACGGCGCTGCGCCGCGGCTTCCTGTCGTCCGGACGAGAGCCGCGGACCAGGCAAGCGCAGGCCAAAGAGGAGATGCCCTTCATTCGGAGCGCAGCTGCCGCCGCCGCCGCCGCCGCCGCCTCTGCCGCCTCGCGGCCGGCTGCGACCGCTTTGCCCGACGCCGCCGACGACGGAGGCGCACCCGCCTCGCTCGGCCGCCTGCTCGCGCAAAAGTGCGCGGCCGCCGACGCAGTCGCGGCCTCCGCCCGCTCCATCCCGGACGCCCTGCGCGTGCCGCGCGACCCCGCCGCCGCGCAGCGCGACGCGCTGATCGGCGCCCTGACGCCGACCGAGGAGTCTGTCGCCGCCGTCTCGGCCGACCCGGCGCTCGCCCGCGGATTTGCCGACGGCCGCGTGATGGCGGCGGTGGCCGAGATTGCGCGGAATCCGGCGCTGGCGGACACCAAGTACGCGCGGGACGCCGAGGTGACCGCGTTCTACCGCGCGTTCGCGAGCTTTGCGGCCAAGCGGCTGGCACGGGCTTGAAACGGCGGACGCGGCCCTCGCGGCGTCGAGAGAGCCGAAGGCGTTTCGTGCCTTGCGAAAGCGGGGTGTTGCAAGGGTCGGCGGCGTCTTTTTATGCTTTCCGGCTCTTGTGTCGACCCCACACTGTCGATTCTCAGTTTTGAAATCCCCCGCCGCCTCCTCTTCACCCGCAAACCGAGCCGTTGCATCGGTCATCGAATGTCCCAAGCCCGGCGCTCCATCCCTCCCGTACGATCAACCAAACGAAAGAAAAGGGAATGCTGGGCGCAAGCACAAGCGCCGTGCGCGCCCGATCGCTGTAAAAATAGCGCCGCATCTCGGCTTTGACCTGTGTGCATCCCGCTCCGCCCTCCATCCTTCCTAGTAGGAGGTTCCTACCCATGATCGACGCTATCTTTCGCGCGCGGCGCGAGGCGCTGACGGCCGCGCAGCTGCTCGACTTGGTGGATTTGTGCCCTGATGGAGCTGCGATGCGCGCGGGCTTTCGCTTGGGGCGGGCCGACGCTCGAGAGGTCGCCGCCGCCGCCGAGCGGCTGGCCGGGGCGCGCGTGCTTCCCGCGGCGCTGCTGCAGGTCTCGCCCGGGGCACGAGATGGCAGCAATACGTGCGACCCGATGGCCGCGCTCGATGTGATGGAGCGCGTCGTGCGGCTGCTGCAGCTTGGGGGGGAACTGGCGGCGGCGCAGCAGCCAGCGGCAGCGGCGGCGGCGACAGCGGCGACAGCGGCGGCCGAGTCCCTCGAGGAGGCGCTGCGGGCGGCTGTGTTTCGAGCCGAGGCGGCCGACCGGCGGGCCGAGGCGGCCGAGGCGGCAAGAGAGGAGCAGCAGCAACAGCAGGAGGAGCGGCGCTCGGGCTCGGAAGGGGCGGCCTCTGCCGACGCCGCCGTCTCTGCCGCCGCCGTGGCCGCCAAGCTGCAGGCGCGCAACGAGGCGCTCGAGGCCCGACTGGCCGAGGCCAGCGCCGCCGAGCGCGCGGCGCTGCGGCGGCTGGCGTTCGCCGAGGAGGCGGCGGCGGCGGCGGCGGCGGCGGCGGCGGCGGCGGCGGCGGCGGCGGCGGCAGCGGCGGGGGCAGACGAGCAGGCAGCGGCCACAGTGGCCGCAGCTGACGCGCAGGCCAAACACGACGCGGTCAGTCCCGGAGGCCAGGGGCGGCTCGACCAGGGCGCCCAGGTGGGCGGTGAGGGCGACAACGGCGGCGACGGCGGCCTTCGCCGCCCGGCGGCGTGGTCCACGTCCCCCTTTGCCGCGGCGGCAGTCCAGGCCGGGGCGGCAGGCTCCCGGCAGCCGTGCAAGTCGCCGGCGCTACAGCAGCCACAGCGGCCGCGCGCGGGCCTCGCGGCGGCAGAGGGCGCCGTGCGCGAGCTCTCGGAGCGGCTCGCGGCGGCCGAGCGCTCGGCGTGCCGCGCCCGGCGCCGCGCCGACGCGGGCCGCGCCGCGTTCCTGGCGCAGCACGCGTCCGACCGCGCCGAGGCGTCGCGGCTGCTGGCGCGCGTGCACAGGGCCGAGACGGCGGCGGCGCTCGCCGAGGCGGCCGCGCGCATGCCGCCCCCGCCGGCGCCCCCGGCGCCCTGCGTCGCCGAGGCCGCGGCCGCGGCGGCAGAGGTGGCGGCGGCGCAGCAGCTGCGGCTGCGGCAGCGGCTGGGCGAGAGCGAGAGCCAGATGGCGGCGCTGCGCGACGGCGTCTCGGCGCTGCGGGCGCAGCTCTTGCGGGGAGGGCATGGCCAGCAGCAGCAGGTCCAGCAGCAGCAACAGCGGCCCGACGCCGACGATGACCAGGAGGACGAGCACCAGCAGCCGGGCGAGCGCCTGCCGGCCTACGCGCGGCGGCTCGAGTCTGAGGTGCGCCGCCGCAATGACATGGTGCGGCGCCTGCGCGTTGCGATCGGCCCGCTCGAGCGCCGGCTGGCCGAGGCTCTGGCGGGGGCGGCGGCGGCGGCGGCGCCTGTGGTGGGCACCAAGGCCGCCACCACGGGCCCGGCGACCGGGGCCGAGGCCGCCACGGCGACCCAAGGCGTGCCGCGGCCGCCGCCGCCGCCGACCGCCGTCGCCGTCGCCGCCCAGCAGGAGCGAATGGCGCGGCGCTTGGCGGCGGCCGAGGTCGCGCGCGAGCGGGCGCTGCTGGCTGCGGCGCTGGCGCGGCGCGAGCTGACGGCCGTGCGCGCGGCGGCCGAGCGGCGGGCGGCCAAGCCCGAGGCGGAGGAGCGAGGGGACGACGATCCCGAAGCGGCAGCCAGCGGCAGCGCGCCCCTCTCCTCGCGCGAGGCGGCGCTGCTGGCGACGGTCGGCACGCTGCGCTCGGCGCTCGAGAGGGCGGTGGCCGCGCGTTTCCGCACGCCCTCCGCTGTCGTCCCCGCTGCCGCTCCTCGGCCGCCCCCCGCTGCCGCTGCCACTGCCGCTGCCGCCGCCCCCGCCCCCCTCGCGGGCGCGGCCTCGCTCCGCGCGCGCCTGGCCGCAGAGGCGTCGCGCCGGCGCGACGCCCAGCGCGACGCCGAGGCCACGCGCGCCGATGCGGCCGCCGCGCGGGCCGAGGCGGCGCGCGCGCAGCAGGCGGCTGCAGCCGCGGCCAAAGCGGCGGCCGAGGCGCGCTCGGCGCTGCGGGCGCGCGGCGAGGCCGAGGAGCGCCGGGCGGCGGCGGCGTCGGCGGCGGTCGCGGCGACCGCGCGGCCCGCAAGCAACGAGAGCAGCAAGACGAAGTCGCTCACGCAAGAACCAGAGCGGAAGGAGGAGGCGGATGAGGAGGAGGCAGGGAAAGAGGAGGCCACCGGGTCTGCGGCGTTGCCCAGTGAGCGAGGCTCGGGCGAGGAGGAGGGGCCCGCCTTGAGCAACAGCGGCGGCGGCGCCGGCGCGTTGCTCTTCCGCTGCGAGCTCGAGGAGCTGCGCCGCGAGGGCGCGCGCCGAGGCCAGGAGATCCTCGCCTAGTCGTGCGTCTGATGTAAGAGGGACGAGGAGAGAAAAAGAGAGACGGGTTTTTACGTTTACAAAGCGCTGGACACGACCAGGCGCCTCGCTCGTCTCTACTGTGGCGGCGGCGGCGCCGGCGGCAGGTCGGGCGCGGCCGGCGGCGGGGGCGACGGCGACGGCGCGGGGTTTGCTGGTGCTGGCGCTGCTGCTGGTGCTGGCGCTGCTGCTGGCGCTGGTGCTGCTTCTGCTGCTGGCGGTGCTGCTGCTGCCGCGAATGCCTCTGCCGCGGGCGCGGATGCCGGCGCCTCTGCGGGCGTGGTCGCCACTGCCGCCGCCGCCGCCGGCTGCTGCCCTTGCCCCGGCGGCGCGGCCGCGCCTCCCCCCGCCGGCGCGGCGCCTGCGCCCACCACCCCCCCCTCGCCGCCGCCCCCTCCCCCGCCAGCCGCCGCAATCTCCCGCAGCACGACCGCCTTCTCCTCCCGGAACTGCTCGTCCTCCTGCTCCTTGTCCGCGCAAAAGTCCTCCAGGTACCGCAGCAGCTTGGCGCGGTTGCTGGCTAGGATGTCCGACACGCCCGGCGGTTTGCTCGGGTTGGCCACAAACACTTTGAACACGTGGAACGCCTCGAACTGGATGCTGCGCGAGGGGTCGCGCAGCAGGTTCATGACGGCCATGAGGTTGCGCGCGTCCGAGACGTAGCGCATCATGAGGCGCACGTTGGAGCGGTCGAGCAGCAGCTCGCCGAGCAGCTTGAGCGACTGGCGGCGGGTGACGTAGTTACTGGATCGCAGCAAGCGGCTGTAGGCGGCGAAAAACTCCTGGTACCGGTCCTGCAGGTGCTGCGCGACCATCGCCTTGTGGCGCGTGAGCAGGTCGCGGAAGGAGGCGAACGCGTCGGACGCGACCTCGAAGTTGGCGGCCTCAGCGAGGCCAAAGAGGTCGGCGAAGCGCGGCGAGGCGAGCGCGAGGCGGGCGGTGGCCTCGTCGCGCACGCAGTCGCGGTACATCTGGCCGCAGTTGAGGGCGACGGCGGGGTCGCCGTAGCCGTCGAGCAGGCGGTCGAGGATCTCGGGGTGGTCGCGGACGTAGGCGGCGCCCGGACAGTGAGCGCCGGAGCCCGGGACGAAGGCGCCGGCCCCGGAGGGCGACGGCGCGAGCGGCGGGGGCGGCGGGGTGTGCGCGCCGCCGCCGCCGCCCGAGCCGGCGGCAGAGGACGCGGCGGCGGCGGCGGCGGCCGCCGCCGCCGCGCTGGCGCCGTGCACCGATGCGCCTCCCGAAGCGCCCCCCACGCCGTCCGTGCGGATGCGCACGATGGCGCCGAACACCTGCGCGGCGTCCTTGCGCGCCTCAAACACCAGCCGCGGCAGCGCGGCCACCAGCAGCGACAGCAGCGGCGTGCGGACGGCCTCGGCGGCGAGGCCCGCGACGCCGTCACGCGTGGGCTCGTGGCCCTCGTCGCCGAACAGCCAGAACTTCATGGTGGCGAGGTGCTTGGCCGACTGCTCGAGGGCGCGGTTGACCTCGCGCTCGGACGCCGCGGGCCCGTGGCCGACGCTGCTGGTGGCGCTCCCGCCGCCGCCGCCGCCGCCGCCGCCGCCGCCGCCGCCGCCGCCGCCGCCGCCGCCGCCGCCGCCGCCGCCGCCGCCGCCAACCGCCGGCGGCAAGGGGTGGTGGTGGTGGTGCTGCTGCTGTTGTAATTGGGGCGGCGGCGACGTCAGACCCGCGCTGCCGGGTTCTGCACCGCCGCCGCTGCTGCCGCCATAGCCGCCGCCGCTCGGCCCCCCCCCCCCGCCGCCGCTGCCGGGGGCCGCGTTGCCGCCGCCGCCGCCGCCCCCGACGCCTGCTGCCGCTCCCGCTGCTGTTGATGATGGCGTGGCCCCCGGCCACCCGCCGCCGTTGTTCCCGCCCCCGGACCCGCCGAGCGTGCCGCCCGACCGCCGCGCGCCGCCGCCCGACGCCTGCTGCTGCTGCTGCTGGTGCTGCTGCAGCGCCGTCGCGTGTGCCGCCACCTCGAGCGCCGCGACGGCCCGGGCGACGAGCTCGGCGGCGGTCTTTGGCTTGTCGCGGTCGCGCACGAGGTCGCCCAGCTTGAACGGCATCGCGCGCCGATGTGCGTGCTGCCGGGGACGATCGGGATCGGCGCGAGCACCTCGGTGCCGCTGCGCTGCGCGCGGGCCCCCCGCGGGCGGGGCGACTTGTTGAGGGGCCGAAGGAAAGAGAAAAAGGGGCTTTTGGGGGGTAGAAACGAACGCGCGAACGCCAAAGCGCTCAAAGCGCCCTGTCCCCCGAGCAACCACCAGCGGTTTCAACCACCGACAATGACAATGCGGCCGATGCGCGCGCGCGCGCTGTGCCTCAGGCGACGAGCATGCGTGGGTCCTGGGGGGCGTCGTCAGAGGGCAGCACGAGCAAGAGCAGGCGGAGGAGGCGGAGCAAAGAGAGGGAGATGTGTTTTGCGGTGGTGTCGAGCCACACGCGGAGGTTTTGGTACAAGGAAGACACTCCGATCGATGTGCAGGTGTGCGTGTGTCTGTGGGGAGGACTTGGGCTGTGGACGCGGACGCGCGGTGTCTTATGTTGTCGCGTGGGCGCGCGCGCCGCGTTCGTCGAACAAGCCGCCGCCGCCGGGGGCTCCCCGACCATCCGTCTGCCCCCTCCCTCCCTCCCGCCAATCACGTCATCACGCTTACCCGGCAGCCTCTGGGCCCCTCTATGCTGCCTTCCTTGACCTCTGACGTCACCACCCGCGCTCACCGCTGTCCGGCGCTGCCCCCGCATCGCCGCCAAGGCCGCTGCCGACGCCGCCGCCCGCGCGCGGCGAGCCGAGCGCCGTCGACTGCTGCTGCCCTCGAAAGTACGATTTGACGCGCTCGCGGATGCCCGACTTGGGCGCGCCGCCCCCGCCGCCCGACGACGACGGCGACGTGGGCGGCGGCCCCGGCGCGCTGCGCGCGCTGCCCGGGCCCGCAAACGCGGGGGTGGCGGCGCCGCTCGCGGCAGAGGCGGCCGACGAGGATGCGGCGGCGGCGTCGCTGGCGGCGGCGGCGGCGGCGCGGTCGCGGCCGTGCGGCGAGGGGGGCAACGACACCGACAGGTTGCCCGCCGCAAAGCGGACCATGCTCGCGCACCGCTGGTGCTGCTGCAGCTGCTGGCGCGGCGAGGCGGGAGAGAGGGGCGAAAGGGCGGACGCAGAGCCGCTCCCGCCGACGCCGGAAGCACGGGGCGAGGCGGCCGCGGGCTGTTGCGGCTGCTGCTGCTGATGCTGCTTGCCGCCGCCGCCCTTTGCGAGCACCGCCGCGGCCGCCGCGCGCAGGCGGCCGCCGCCGCCGCCGCCAAAGCCCAGGCCGCCGCCCATGCTGCGGCTGCCGACAAGGGCCCCGGGCAGGGAGACGGCGGCCGGGCGCCAGCCGCCGCCGCCACCGCCCGCCGCAACCCGCGGGGAGAGCGACGGCGAGGGCGAGAGCGGCGCCGGATCGTTGAGCATGGGCAAAGGCGGGTGGGCCTGCAGACGCTGCGCCGACGGCGGGAGCGTGGCGCCGCCACCGTCGCTGGTGAAGTGATGGGCCAACTGCTGCTGCTGCTGCTGCGTATGCTGCAGCTGCTGCTGTGCTGCCGCCGCCGCCGCCGACGCCTCCCCCTCCCAGCCGCCGCCGCTCCCGCCTCCGCCGCCGCCGACGCCGCCGGACGCTGCTCCCCCTCCCGCCCCCGCCGCAGACCCGCCCCCTCCCGCCGCCCCGGGCCCGAGCGCCAGCGGCTCCAGCAGCAGGGCCTCCAGGCTCGCCCGCCGCCGCCCGTCCGCCGCCGCCGCCCGCCGCAGGTGCCCCTCGAGCCAAGGGTGCCGCAGCAGCTGCGCCGCCGTCGGCCGCTGCGCCGGGTCCTTGGTGAGCGCCGCCCGGACGAACGCGCGCCACTGGGCCGAGGGGAGGGGCCCGCCCGTCGCGGGGCCCGGCACGAGCAGTGCGCGCGGCGACGGCGCGGGCGCACCCAGGCTCCCCGCGGGCGCGGACGCGTCGGCCGAACAGTAGAGCGGCTCGCCGGGGAAGCGCGGCGCCGCGTCGCCGCGCGCGATGAGCGCGGCGGTGGCCGCCTCGTCGTCGGGCACCTCGTAGGGCGCGCGGCCCAGCACCAGCTCGTACGCCAGGATCCCCGCGGCCCACACGTCGACGCCCGGGCCGTAGGGCACGACGCCGTGCGCGCGCAGGGCCGCCGCGTCGGCCCCCGCCTCCCCCTCGCGGAGCGACGGCAGCGGCGGGTTGAGCAGCACCTCGGGGGCCATGTAGTCGAGCGTCCCCGAGCGGGAAAAAGGCAGCTCCTCGCGCGCCTGGATCGCGAGGCCAAAGTCGCCCACCCTCAGGCGGCCGGAAGCCGTGAGGAACAGGTTCTCGGGCTTGATGTCGCGGTGCAGAAACCCGAGCGCCGCAGCCTTTTCGAGCAGCCGCAGCAGCGGCGCCACAGCCTCGACCGCCACCCACTGCTCCGGCAGCGACCCGCCGGCCTTGAGCATCGCCTTGAACAGGTCTCCGCCCTCGCAGTGCTCGAGGACCAGGACCGACTCGCCCGCCTCGGCGTCGTCGAAGCGCGCCAGCAGCGAGGCCACGTGCGGGCCGCGCAAAGCGCGCATGGCCGCCACCTCGCGGCCGAGCTTGTGGCGGTGGCGCTCCGTCATCGCCGCGCGGTGGTAGCACTTGAGGACGACGCGGGCGCCCGTGCGGGCGCACGCGGCGCGGTGCACGGCGGAGACTGCGCCGCGGTAGATCTCGACACGGTGAGTGAACTGGGAGAGGCGGGTGTAGCGGAGGGGCGGCGGCGGCGCGGGGGGCGGCGGCGTGGGGGGCCCGGCGACGACGACGAGGGCGCTCGGGCGCGGCGGCGGCGGCGGCGGCTGCGGGGGGGTGCTGCTGCTGGTGTGTCCGCCGCCGCCGTCGCCCGTGTCGCCCCCTAGCCGCGGTGAGTGGTGGTGGTGGGACCTGTGGTGGCTGTGGCGGCGAGGCTGGGGGTGGGGCTGGCGCGGGCTGTTGTTGACTCGGCCGTCGGCGCCGTCCTCGGCGTGCCCGCCGACGCCGGTGCCGCCCCCGCCGCCCTCGCTGCCGTCGCCGTCCGCCTGCGACGGCGGCATGGTTGTCTTTTTGATGGTGGTAGTTGGGGGGAGAGGGGATCAAGGAGGGGATCACGAGCAACGGGAGGATCAGGCACAGGCCTGTGTTCTTCTGGGGGTTGTGGTTTGGGGGGGCGGCGGCGAGAAGAGATATGAGCGGGCGCGGCGGCGTCGCTTGTTTTGCCCGTTCGTGTGGGCGTCGAGGCCGGTGGGGTCAATCTCTCGTTTTCCCGCTCCTCTTCTTCCCTGCTCCCCCTCTCTTCCCCACAGCCAGCGCTCTCTGTAGCTTCCCTACCTGGGCGCCCGGTTTTGTCCGTGCGCACACCCGCCCACAGGCAGAGACAAAGGGGGGGGGGCTGGGCGCGAGCCAGACAGATGAAAAGCCTTTAGACCGGTGGGGCGATTGGTGAACCGTTAGACCTGAGAGCGGGGGCGAGCGCCGTCGTTGACTCTGGCGGCGGCGCGTGCTCGAACGCTCCTTTCCACGCCAATGGGTCAAGGGTGCTGTTTCAGTGTGTGATAACAAGTGAATGTATGTTGTCCAATGTGCTGCTGGTGGAGAGAATTGCTGCGTGAGAGAGAGAGAGAGGACGCGTGGGCGAGAGTTTTTGGAGAAAGCTGGGGGGCGGCGGATCGTCGCTTTGTCGTCGTCGGCGGCGCCGGCGCGCTCCCCACCTCGCCCTTCGTGCCCCCAAAAAGCGCGCCCCTCGTTTCCTCAACCCAAGTGCACAAGCAACCCCTCATTCCCCCCTCGCAATCGGCGACCACGACGTCGATGCTACCACCCGCATAGGTCACCTTGACACATAGAAACGCAAGCTTACGAACAGACCGGCCGCGCATCCAAATCGGCTCATTCTTTGCCTCTCGCCCCCCCCTTTCCACGTCCTCCCTCGGACCACCCCCCCTCGCGCCTCTCGCCCCGCGTGCATCGCGCCGAGTACGGCAGGTGACTCGCCTCGCCATCGACCTTGACGCCTTGCTGTTTCAGCGCGGCAGGGTCCACCTCCTCGGCGTCGCAAAGCGCGCGTCGAAAAAGGACCCTTTCCTCCTTCCCCCCTCCTCTCTTCTTCCAAGGGAGAGAGAGCAAGAGGCGGCGGCCGCTTTCTGTTCGCGAGAGACCGCAAGCAAACCAAATCATGACCCTTGCCATGGCGACAGGAGGAAGCGCAGCGACGGCCGCACCTGCGCGCGCGTCCGCGACCGCCCCCTGGCGCGCGGGCCGCCGGCGCCGCGCCGCGCCCGTCGCGCCCGCCGGCGGCGGCGCCGGCGGCGGCGGCGCAAACAACGCAACCCGCGGGCGCGCCCCGTCGCCGCCAACGCGCACGCCGCCGCGCACGGTCGCCGCCGCCGCCTATGGCCCTGCGGCGTCGGGCGGCCCCGCTTCCGACGGCCGCGCCGCAGACGCGCAGCAGCAGCAGCTCGACCTGAGCAGCGGCGGCGGCGGCACCGTCGCCTTTGCCGACGACGTCGAGCTGCTCGACGGCGGCGCGCCCGGCGCGCCCGCCGGAGGGTGCTTTGCCGAGCACGACCGCGCGGCGGCGCTGCTGGGCGAGCTGGACGCGCTCAACGCGCAGCTCGAGTCGGCGATGGCGGACCTGACGGCGTGGGACGAGCGGCCGCCGACGCCCGCGGCGGCGGCGGCCCTGCTGCTGGCGCCGGGAGCGGGCGCGCCGGCGGCGGGCCAACCGCCGTTGTCGTCGTCGGCGTCGGCGTCGGCGCCGCGGTCCGAGGCCGACGCCATCGCGGCGGCGCTGGCGGCGGCCGAGGCCGCGGGCGCCGGCGGCGGCTTCGTGCTGTCCGCGGCCGACCAGGCCATGCTGCGCCGCGCCATCGAGCAGCGGCGCGAGCAGCGGCGCGAGCAGGAGCGGCGCACGCGGGCAGAGAAGCGCGCGGCGCGCGAGGCGCGCGCGGCGCGGCGGGCCGAGCGCGCGGCGACCGACGCGGTCGCGGTGGAGGAGGCGCCATTGTCGCCCCTCCAGCAGGACATGGCGGAGCGCGAGCGGGAGCAGGCGCTGGAGGACGAGGCGGCGGCGGCGGAGGAGCGGACAGCAGCAGCAGAGGTCGAGGCGGCGGCAGCCGCCGTGGCGGCGGCCAAGAAGGCCGCCGCCGCCTCGGTCGGAAAAGGAGCCAAGACAACAGCCGCAGCGGCGGCGGCGGCAATGGCGCCTCAGCATGTGGAGGAGCAGCCAATCGTGTCGGCTCGCCGCGCGCCACGCTCGCGCGCGGGCACGACCAAGGCCTCGGCGGTCTCGGCAACAGGAGCAGCGGCCGCCCCTGCGGCCGCGCCCGCGCCTAGCCCCGCGGCCGCCCCTGCGGCCGCCATTGCTGCTCCGTCCAGGCGCGCCCCCCGCGCCGGCACCGCCGTCGTTGCCGCGGCGGCCGCAGGAGGCGCCGGCCTCCTCGCGCCCTTCAAGTCCGCCCTGCCGCCCCTCGCCCCTCTGGCCGCCGCCGCGCCCGCGCCGCTCGCCCCGCTCGCGCTCGCCCCCGCCCCGGCCCCCCGCCGCAGCGCGCGCCGCGCCTCGACCGTGTCCCGCGGCGCCGCCGCGAGCGCCTCGCCCGCCTCCCCCTGGCCCGTCCCCACCATCGACGGCGCCAAGGACGGCGGGAGCGCTCAAGCTGCCGCCGCCGCCCAGTCCCCCGCCCCCTCCGCCAACCCCGCCTCCTCCAACTCGTCGAGCGCGCTGCTGCGCGACGCGTTCGTGCCGCTGCTGACGGCGCAGGAGGAGAAGATGCTTTCGGCGATGATCCAGGACCACCTGATGCTGGAGCGCGTGGCGCGCGAGCTCCGGTACGCACTGGGGCGGGCGCCGCGGGACTGGGAGTGGCGCGCGGCGGCCGAGACACCCGAGGCCGGCGAGCTGACGGACGAGCCCGAGGCAGCGCTGTTCGCGGCCGAGCAGGAGGCAGCGGCGCTGCTGCTGCCGCCGGGCGGCGGCGGCGGCAAGGGCGCCGCCGCCTCGTCCTTCTCCTCCTCCTCCTCCGGTGCCGCCGCCGCCGCCCCGACCCCGCGCGTGTCGCGCCCCTACAAGGGCATGGCCGCGCACAAGGCGCTCGAGGATTCAATCCGCCGCAGCGCCGAGGTGGGCGCGGCCGCCAAGGCCGCCAAGGCCGCCGCGCACGCCGCGGGCCCCGCCGCCGCCGCCCTCGCCGCCGCGCCGCCCGCCGCCTCGCTGCCGCCGCGCGTCGCCGCCCTGGCCGCCGCCGCCCGCGGACCCGCCGCCGCCGCCCTGCGCCGCGACGCCCGCGCCCTCCAGGACTTTCGCGAGCGCGCGAGCGTCGGCGTCGGCGCCAAGCGGCGGCTCGTCGAGGCCAACCTCCGTTTGGTCATGAGCATGGTCCGCGCCTACCGCCGCCCCGGATTGGGCGTTGACGCGGCCGACCTGGTCGCCGAGGGCATCGCGGGCCTGGTGCGCGGCGCGGTCAAGTTTGACGCCTCCAAGGGGTACAAGTTCTCGACCTACGCGCACTGGTGGATCAGGCAAGGCATCAGCCGCGCACTGGCCGACCAGAGCCGCGCGGTGCGCTTGCCCGTCCACGTGCACGAGGCGCAGCAAAAGGCGCAGCGGCTCGAGCGGCGGCTGGCGGCGGAGCTCCGGCGGCCGGCGACGCGCGACGAGGTGGCGCGCGCCATGGGCGTCGACCGCGCGCGCCTGGACGAGATCTACGAGGCCTTCCGGCCGAGCGTGTCGATGGAGGCCGTCCGCGGCGGCGGCGGCGAGGACGGCGGCGGCGGCAGCCTGGCGGACTCGCTGGCCGACGCCGACGCGGGCGAGGCTTCCGCCGCGGCGCTGGACGGCAACGTGGCGGCCGACATGGAGGCGCTGTTGCGCGGCATCTCGCCGCGGGAGGCCAAGGTGCTGCGGATGCGGTACGGGCTGGGGACCAACGGGATTGAGTACACGCTCGACGAGGTCGGGCGCGCGTTCAAGGTGAGGAGGACTCGCGATTTGTTTGCTGTTTTTGTTTTTGTTTTTGTTTTTGTTTTTGTTTTTGTTTTTGTTTTTGTTTTTGTTTTTGTTTTTGTTTTTGTTTTTGTTTTTGTTTTTGTTTTGTTATTCGGGGGGAGGGGGG
>Ga0209390_10000839_pt1 | contig 61266 bp, 46 predicted proteins | sample BON01_FD_187212 | JGI IMG/M metagenome (GOLD analysis project Ga0209390, IMG submission 187212) | Freshwater microbial communities from Lake Bonney liftoff mats and glacier meltwater in Antarctica - BON-01 (SPAdes) (version 2) | ecosystem: Environmental > Aquatic > Freshwater > Ice > Glacier...
CTTTGTGCTAAGGTTAACTGCTTATATTTTTTCATGCAAGACAAATTTAGGTTTTTGATCCTAAAATACTTGGGACTAGTCCCAAGTGTTTTAAATTTATCTGTTGCACTTATTACTTGAACTTACAAAATTTTAAGATGCTTCATATACAAATTAGAAATTTCAAAAATTGGCTATGAGGAGTGCACTCCTATTGCCATGAAAGCTATATAAATCAATACATTCAAGAATATTTCTTTAGATTCAATCGCTTGAATTTCAGAACTACGATTCTAGAAAAACTGCTAAACAGAATGATTTCAAATCCTCCAATGACCTATAAATCAATTAAATGCAATGTGGCTTAAAGGGGTAACCCTATTAGTTTTATTAATTTCCTTTAATCTCAAACTCTGTTCTTCGATTTTGTTGTCTGCCATCTTCGCTTGAATTTGAAGTTACGGGATTACTATCGCCAAAACCTTTTGCATTCATCCTAGAACTTGAAATGCCTTTCATTCCCATATAGCTCACAACAGCATCGGCTCTATCTTGAGATAATTTTTGATTCAAACTGGCAGAGCCTGTATTGTCCGTATGCCCTCCAATTTCTATTTTCATAGAAGGAACGTCTTGCATCAAGTTTACTAAACGATCTAATTCAGCATTTGATTCAGAGCGTAGAGTTGCTTTTCCTATATCAAAGAAGATATTTCTGAGTGCAATTTTACTGCCAACAGCAATATTTTTCAACTCTATGGTCATATTCACCAAATTATCATCTGAACCTTTTGGAATATCAAAGTTTTCGGAGTGAAATAAATAACCATCTGCTCTTACAGAAATACCATAGTTTTTTCCTGAAGCCAAGGTGATTATAAATTTACCAGTGGCGCTATTTGTTGTGAACGATTCAATTACTTTGCCTGTTAAATTGTCTGTGATATCAATAACAGCTTCCACGGCTTTTTTCGTTAAGGCATCTATTGTTTTCCCTTTAAATACAGTAAATGATTTTTTATTAACATTGACTGTAGCTTCTACTTGTGCATCCTTCATTGGCAGAACTATCGAAGCAAGAAGGAAATCCTCAATATCAACTAATGGAGTTTTTTCCGGTCCCCAAAAGGTTACTTTGTAAATATCATAGTTCCCTTGACCGCCAGAACGATTAGAAGAAATATAAGCAAATTTACCATTCGCAGTTGATGCAAAGAAGAAATCATCATAAGGTGTATTTATTGGATAGCCCATGTTTTCAGGTTCCGACCATTGTCCTTGAACCTTTCGAGAGACAAAAATATCATAGCCTCCAATCGTATTATTACCGTTTGAAGCGATGTACATTGTTTCTCCGTCAAGATGACAATAAATTGGACCTTCATTGAACTTAGAATTTACAGGTTGCAGCATTGTTGCAGCCATATAATCTTTACGCATTTTGCTTTGCATTGATGAATACATGATTTCTGTTCCGTTCGATCTGTTCTCATTATCTCTAGCAAAATATATCGTATAACCGTCTGGATAATAAGATGCATAGCTATCATTACTTCTACTAGATGAAATCGCTATAGGCATTGATTTAGGTGTTGACCATTCCAAACCATTCAATTCAGATTCAAAAATATCCAGCTGACCATCAACCTCTCGATGGAGAAGCAATTTGGTTCCATCATAACTTAGATTATTCGATATATCGTTCTGTTCCGTGTTTACATTTCCTTTGATTGAATTAGGACGAGCCCATTTGCCATTAAATAAAGAAGAAGTATAAATATCAGCGTCATACAATCCTGCATCATTTGCTTTATTTTTATTAGGTCTATCAGAAGACATTATAAGTTCGCCTCCATCCGTTGAAATACTCGGCGCAAAGTCGTTGAAAGGTGTATTTAATTCTGGAATATTGTCTACCCATGCGCGGATGGGACTGCCCATTAAGTCTCGAGCAGTTTTGCATTCGCTTTTTCTTTGACTCACAAATTTCGAGAAATTATCTGCTTTTTTATAACTATTTTCAAATCTCTGGTAAGATTTTGTTGCATCTTCAAACTTGCCCTCGAGTTGCTGAGCGTAACCTAAATAATAAGGTATGAAAGGGTCGCATTCGGGATCTAATTCATTTGCTTTCTTTAAAAAAGCTATGCACTTATTAGGATCTGTTCCGTTGGCGAAACAAGCACCAATCTTAAAATTCAGAGTAGCACTGTTCGGATTGAATTTTTGAGCAAGCGAATAATGTCTTATTGCCATTTCATAATTTATCCCCAAAGGTTTCACTTCAAATAAAGCTTCGTTTGCCAATTTATAAAAAACATCACCTTTGTCAAGTTCTTCAGAAGCTTTTTTATAGCCTTCTTTATCAGATTTAAAATTAGATGATTTAAATTCAATGTTTTGTGCGTTTCCAAATAAGTTAATACTTACTATGGAGAGTGTAATTAGTATATATTTCATCTTATTTTCCTTAGTCATTGCAATTTCCTGAATAATATTGTTTCCCTATTGTACTTCCCAACTCTCTTGCTTTGTACCAGTCTTCGCATGCCGCGTTTTGATCTCGTAGCATTTCTAAAGCCATTCCTCGATTGATGTATGCATTTACATATTTTTCATCAAATTTTATTGCTTTATCGGCATATTGAAAGGCTTTTGTGTAATCTTTTTTCTTAAAATACACAGCTGACAGATTGCAATTAGCTGGTGAATAATCCGGTTTGATGTTTAGGGCTTTCATAAAATCTCTTTCCGCGTCGTCTAACTTTCCTTGTTCTAATAAAGTTGCACCTCGATTGTTATAGGCCAAATAATATTTGTCGTCAATAGAAATAGCTCGATTGAAAGCTGCAATTGCGCCAATATAATCTTTCGCTTTCTTTTTAGTAGTTCCTAAATTGTTCAATACAAAAATCAATTTTGGATTTTTTCTTAAAGCAGTTTCATATTCCACTATTGCTTTTGGATATTGTTCGAGCATTCTGTAGCAGCTCCCTCTATCGTTGTAAGCAAAAGCGAAATCTTCATCTAAATCTATCGTTTTGGTGAAATTAGCAATGGCTCCCGTATAATCTTGTTGCAGAAACTTTAATGTCGCATAGTTATAATAAACCTTTGGACTTTTAGAATCAAGTTGTATAGATTTTTCATAATCCTTTTCTGAATTCAAATAGTCGTTTAATCCTTGGAATGAACGACCTCTTTGAAAATAGGCTTTTGAATAATCGGGGTCAATTTCCAATAATTTAGTTAAGGTATTCGTTGCATCGTTGAATTTCTCCAATTCATTCTCAGCGACAGCTTTGTTGTAATAAGCTGCCGTAAAATTTGGATCAACACTTATTGATTTTGAAAAATCTTTCAATGCACCAGTGTAATCTTTATTGGAGAATTTCTGAATCCCGCTATTGTACGCCTCTTGTGATTCAGCAATGGAAGCATTTAATTCATTCAGGCCAGCAATTGAGTCTTTGTAGTCTTTCTCAGCAAGTGTAAGTTCCTCTTGCGCTTTTGCTGAATAGCAAGAGAAAAGTGCCAAGCAGCATAAAGTCAATATTTTTTTCATGTTATCGGTTTTATTACAACCCACCAAAATACAAAGTTTATAACTAAATGTCCTTTCTAAGTTATCAACAGCTTCTATTTGATGACTAGAACCTTTTAGACCAGACATTTTGATTATTTTTGTTTAGCAAACAAATTAAAATAATGTCAAAAGATATATATATAGTAGACGGAATTCGAACACCAATAGGGAATTTCGGAGGAACATTATCGAACGTTCGACCCGACGACATGGGAGCATTGGTAATAAAAGAACTTATTTCGCGCAACCCTAATTTTGACCCAAAACTGATAGAGGACATAATCTTCGGTTGTGCGAATCAAGCAGGTGAAGACAACCGCAATGTAGCCCGAATGTCAGGACTTTTATCAGGATTACCTTATCAAATTGGTGCGGAAACCGTCAATAGATTATGTGCTTCTGGAATGGCGGCAACATTGAATGCGGCAAGAGCGATAAAAGATGGAGCCGGCGACATTTATATTGCGGGAGGAGTAGAGAATATGACACGTGGGCCATGGGTAATCTCAAAAACTTCGTCAGCTTACGGTAGAGATGCTCAAATGCACGATTCCTCATTCGGTTGGAGATTTATCAATCCAAAAATGGAAGAACTTTACGGTACAGACGGGATGGGAAATACTGCTGAGAATTTAGCTGAATTGTATTCTATTGACAGAGAATCTCAAGATAGATTTGCGGCTTGGTCTCAGGAAAAAGCTGCCAAAGCGATTGCAAGTGGTCGATTTGATGAAGAAATTGTTTCTGTATCAATTCAGCAGAGGAAGAAGGGTGATTTGGTATTTGCTAAAGATGAATTTGCGAGACCAAGTACAACATTAGAGACACTATCTGGGCTACGTCCTGCTTTCAAAAAAGATGGGACGGTTACTGCAGGAAATGCATCCGGACTGAATGACGGTGCCGCGGCTTTATTAATAGCGTCGGGCGCAGCTGTTAAGGAACAAAATTTCAAACCTTTGGCAAGAATAGTCGGTGGTGCAGTTGCAGGCGTCGAACCTCGTATTATGGGCATCGGTCCCGTTTATGCTTCAGAAAAAATATTGAAAAGATCGGGATTGAGTTTAAAAGACATGGATATTCTAGAACTTAACGAAGCTTTTGCCGCTCAAGTTCTAGCATGTACAAGAAAAATGGGCTTGGAAGATTTCGACCCGAGAATTAACCCAAATGGAGGAGCAATTGCGCTTGGACATCCGCTAGGAATGACGGGAGCAAGAATTCTTCATACAGCAGCATTAGAATTGCAAAAAACCAATAAACGATATGCTTTAGTTTCCATGTGCATAGGAGTAGGTCAGGGTTATGCGACAATAATTGAACGTGCATAAAACCAACTTAAATCAGTTTTAATTCGTTAGCGATATATATGAATAAATTTTATTTTCTATTTCTAGTTGTTATCGCTTTAGCTTCCTGTCGAAAAGAGTCAACCCGTTGGAACAGCGATTGGTCGGCGCCTGTATTAAATGATACATTAACCTTGATGAATTGGGTAAATGATTCAACTTTAAACGTAAATAATTCAGGATATTATGATGTGAATTTGCAAAGAGAATTATTTCGTTTTGATTTAAATTCCATCGTTGGTATTCCCGATACAACTTTGCAAAATAATTTTTCAATACCATCGAGCATAAATGTGCCCCCTGGCTATTCTTTTGTGAACCAAACAGAAGAAAGAGATTTACAATTAGACCCTGTTGAATTAACTAAAATTCACTTGAAAAAAGGTCAAATTGCTATTCTTTTGAGAAATCCCTACCCAACAAAAGTGATCTGTTCAATTCTACTTCCTGGGGTTAAAAAAAATGGCATAGCAATTAGTGCAACAATGGTAGTGGCAGCAGGCAGTTTGTTGAACCCAACTTCAGGGACGAAAATAGTGGATCTTGCAGGCTCGCAAATGGACTTAACAGGATTATCTGGTGGGAGTAATAATAAATTGCTTTCAAAAATCACTGTTACATCAGATCCAAACGGTCCTTCTGTCACGAGTACGAGTTCGTATGTAACGCAAGTCTATGCAACAATTCAAAACGTGGAGTTGGAGTATGCAAAAGGTTTTTTTGGTCAACAAACAATAGCTGATACGGTTGAAACCGATGTTGAAATACTTAAGAAATGGATAGATGGAACAATTGACTTGCCGAGTTTAAATTTAAATCTTAAACTAACAAATGGAATTAAAGCAATGGGGAGGATTAACTTGAAAGAGATGATTACTACAAAGTCCAACGGCTCTTCTACAGTATTGACTTCAAGTCAGATGAATATCCCTCAAAACGTAAATTCCGCTTCGGGGAGTTGGTCAAATTTAATACCATCAGAGACGAATTTTACATTTCAAACCAATAATAGTAATATTCAAGATTTTCTCGAAAATGCAGGACCAAAAATTAAATTGGTGTATGAATTTGCACTCAATCCTATGGGTAATATTTCCGGTTCATGGAATGAAATTTTCCCGAACAGTGCTGTTAAACTAGATTTGAATTTAACAATGCCTTTGGGCTTTGCTTTAGATAAATTTACAGTTACAGATACCTTTAAATTGGATTTTGCAAACTATCAAAAACAATTGGACCAAGCTAGATCTGGAGAAATGATTATTGACTTAAAAAATGCTTTTCCAATTGAAGGTGGACTGATGCTTAAATTCATAGATGAATATGAACAAACATTGGTTGCTTTATCTGAATTCAAAACAATAAAATCGTGTCTATTTGGTTCAACTTCTAGTTCATCTGGGACACAAATTCAAGAAACGCAAATAGTTTGGCAATTCACAGAAGAAGATTTTAAAAAACTATCGTCTACCAAAAATATCATCGTTATCGGTAAATTTAATACACCGGACCCAGCAACAATGATGAATTCTTCCGTTTGGTTGAGTGAAAAATGTTTTCTTGGTTGTAAATTGCGACTGAACCTCAATTATGAAAGTAAATATGAATAAAATTATACTTTTTCTTCTTTGTTTGGGTTTCTTTAGTGCGTTTGGTCAGCACTCTTTGCCTATTCAAATGGACACTTCAATTTACAAATACGAAGTCATAGGAACGGGTATTTTGGACTATGGAGGAACATCAATAAAGAATGAAATTTCCCAAAAGTTACTCTATGGTGGCTTTATCGATTCAGAAATGAAAGACAGAAGTCTTAGCAGTCATAAACTTCAAAATAGAATAGGAGTAGACGCAACTGCAGAGATTGAATTCAGAGACTATAAAACGAAAATCTTCAAACAAGACAAGTATGGGTATTTTGTTAGAGGTGGTTATTACAACTATGTTTCAGCTGCCTACTCAAAAGATATATTTAACTTGGTTTTTAACGGAAACACATCTTATTTAGGTGATACGGCTAAATTCTCTGGTACACAGGCAAATGCCTTTTCATTTCAAAAAATAGGATTTGGTTTTATTGATAAAAAATCCAAAAGCAATATTGGAATAAACTACTACAATATCAGCTCTATTACTGATACTTACATACGATCTGGAAATTTAATTATGGATTCAACAGCATCCAATGTACAATTAGATATGGGAGGACGATTTAGATATGCGAATGGTAAGAAATTCAACAAAGGTTGGGGTATTGGTTTTGATGCAGATTTTCGTATTCCGGTTCGTTGGACAAATGAGTCACAAGCGTTTTTTCAAGTTCAATTGAAAAACATAGGGTTCATGTCTGTAAAGAACGTAACGCAATATACGGCGAATTCAACATATGACTTTTCAGGATTTAAGTTCAGTCAGTTTATTGGCGATAGTTCTCTTTCGACTAGTAATAGTAAGGATTTACTTGATTCTTTAGGTGTTGAAAAACGAACAAAAAATTTAACGTCTCTACTGCCTGGTTTTATCCAGATTGGAAAAATAGTGGACTATTCAAGTAATAAAGTTGTTCAGTCCTACTTCGGCGTTCGTCTTCATACTTCACTAAACTACACACCGTTAATTTACGCGGGCGGTGAGGTCAAAATTTACAAATGGATGCGAGTTGGTGTTCAAGGCTCCGTTGGTGGATTTTCTAATTTCCGTTTGGGCTTTTATTCCCAATATGATTTTGGAAAATATCACGTGGGTATAGGCTCCGAAGACTTAATTGGTGCATTTTCCAATAAAGCTTATGGGGAAAGTATACATTTTAGATTGACAAGATTATGGTAAGAATCGTTTTGACACTGGTGCTTTTGAATTTTGGATTTCTCTTGAGTGCACAAATTCAATTTTTAAAAATTTACAGTGATGTTGGTTTCGAGAAAGGCGAGGGCATAACCCAGTTATCGGATAGTTCTTATTTAGTTACAGGAAGCTCCACAAGTTTCGGTGATGGACCGCCACAAGCTTTTTTAATGAAATTAGATTCCTTAGGGAATCATCTTTGGGCAAAACATTATGGAGGAATTGAAGTCAATGAAGGTAAACGTGTTTTCGCAATCGAAAATTACGGTTATTTCGTAGGAGGAAATACAAATAGTAATGTCTCCGCTGATTTCAATTTCTATTTTGTGAAAACAGACATGAACGGCGATCCTTTATTTGAAAAACAAGTTGGAACTCCAGCTTGGGATTTCGTTAATGATGGCATCATGTTAGCCGATTCTACTTTTATTTTAACGGGAGAAACTTACAACACCCCAGACGGAGAAGAAGATGCTTACACGGTACGCTTCAAAAATAATGGGGATACACTTTGGACTAGCCAATCACACAAGCCGGGTATTGATAAAATTTATGCCGCGGAAACTGTTGGAGATACTGCTTTTGTTTTGGCAGGTACTGTTTGGAATGAGGATTCACTTGCCCAGAAGGCTTTTCTTGGAATGTACAGATATGACAAATCAATAATCTGGGAAAAAGAATATGGAATAACTGGAGACTTTGAAATCAAGGATATAGAACTATGGAATAATGTTCTATATTGCGTTGGAAATAGAATTCTAATAGCAGATTCGTTACATGATGAATATGTCTTGCGAGTCAATTTATTAGGAGATACTCTTACTTCTTACTCCTATTTAGGAAGTAGTGACAAATCGATGAATAAACTTGTGAAATACGGGAACACGAATAATTTTTATATTTCCATTTCTTTTATTGACCAATATTCGTATGGATCAGGCGACGATATTTTTATTGCGAAATATACTGACTTTTTTGCTTACGATTACAGTGGAGTTCAATTCAAAGCGAACGGTCAAGACGATGTTGGTGATTTGATAAAAACGATTGACGGCGGAGCTATTTTAGTTGGGACTAATAGATCATTAGGAAATGGGAACGCAAATGTTTTTATATTAAAGATTGGCTTGAACAATAGCTATCCAAATACGACTTCAATTCCAATAGTAAATTCTCTCGTCCAAATAGAAGAAAAGGAAATTGTCATTGGGAACAATAAAATTTACCCCAATCCAACAAAAGGTATCTTAAAAGTCATTGAAAATTTACCAGAAGGGGAGCTTAGAGTGATAAACACTTTAGGTCAATTGAAAAAATCTCTTCTTATTTCTAATGATACTGATACAATAGACATTTCAGATCTTGAAAGTGGTTTTTATCACTTTCAACTGGTGTTGAAAAACGGTGAATGCTATTTTCTAGGGAAAATATCGAAACAGCAATGATTTTACCACTCATGCGCTTCAGGTAACATCCATTTCCCTTGCACTTTTAGTGTTTGTTCAATAACATCTCGTACGCATCCTTTCCCTCCATTAAAGGGTGAAATATATTTAGAAATATTTTTAATTTCCACTACAGCATCTTGAGGAGCAGCAGACAATCCGATTAATTCCATTAAGGCATAATCAGGGATATCATCTCCCATGTAGCAACATTTTTTTTCATCGAGATTGTATTTCAATTTTAGCTCATTGAAGACCTTCACTTTGTTACTTGAATTTAAGATAACTTCAGTTACACCAAGGCCTTCTAATCTCATTTTTACCTCTTCAGAATTTCCCCCGGTAACAATAAAAATCTGATAGCCCAATTTCGCAGCATATTGAATGGCGTAGCTATCTTTTGAACTCATGGTTCTAATAACTTCTCCAGAATGTAAGATTACTGTTCCGTCCGTCAATACACCATCCACATCGAATAGAAATGTAGTAATCTTATTCAATGTTATTTTATAGTTTTCTTGTGTCATTTTTTATGTTGTTTTTGAATGCTATTAGAGAGAAGAGAATAAATTTTACGCGTTTCATCGTCTAACATTTCTAAATGTTTGATTATTGTTGTTTGGTCGTCTCTCTTTGCGGGTCCAGTTTGGGCGTCAAATGGCAATTCCGATTGAAGTTTTTTTGCGGTTTCCAATATCAACGGTTTAAAAAATTCCCATTCTAGTGATTTGCTTTTTAAGAATTGTTGCGCTAAAAAATCGATATGATTTGTAAAATTATTTACAAAAACACCTGCCAGATGTAAATTCTTTCTATCAATTGAGTTTGCGAATATAACTTTTCGGCTAAGCTTCCATGCCAGGTCAAATATAGCCTGTGCAAACGGTTCATTCGTCGCTTCAATAAAGAAAGGAACTTCGAATAAATCGACATGCCGAGCTTTCGAAAAGGTTTGAAGCGGGTAGAGCACCCCGAGATTTTTACGCTGCGTTATTTCGTTCAGTCCGACGGAACCACTGGTGTAAATCACGGATTGGTCAGGATCTATCTGATCAACAACTTTCAAAATCTCATCATCACTAATACAGATAAGGACGATGTCGGAAGGAATTAAATCCTTTAATTCCTCAGCATGGAAAACAAAAAGTTCATCGGCTAATTCTTGGGCTGAATTTTTATTGCGACTATAAATAGCATTAATTTTCACCAATCCTGAGAAGGCTTTGCCCAGATGATAAGCAACATTTCCAGAACCAATAATTGAAATGCTTTTTATTTCGCTAGACATCTTTCAAATTCAACTATTTACCGTGACATTGTTTGTATTTCTTGCCGCTACCGCAAGGACAAGGTTCATTTCTACCCGTTTTCGCTTCAGCTACGACTGGCTGTTGCTTCTCGCGCTGTTGCATTGAGTTTTGCATAGCTTGATCGTAACCTTGGCTTCCTTCAAATTGTGGAATTTGAGCAGAGTTTGAAGTGTTTTGACTCGCTAATTGCGCTCTGTCATAATTGTTTTGAGACTGAATTTCGTTGTTTGTGCTTTCAATTTCTGTTCCGATAGGAATATCCATTCTTACCAAAGCCTCTACAGTTTCACGATTCAAACGACTAACCATTGTTTTAAATAATTCAAATGACTCGAGTTTGTAGACCAATAATGGGTCTTTTTGTTCATATTGTGCATTATTCACAGCTGAACGGAGCTCATCCATTTCACGCAAATGCTCTTTCCATTCGTTATCAATTAAGCCTAAAGTTAAATTGCGTTCTAATGCGCCAGAAATTTCTATTCCTCCAGAATTATACGCTTTCTCCAAATTAATGGTCATGTTCATTATTTTCTTCCCGTCTGTTAATTCAAATACAATGTTTTTGTATTTGTCTGACATGGTTTCATAAACATGCTTGATTTGAGGCATAGCGCGCTCAGCTATTTTTCCATTTTTTCTATCGTAGTTTTGACGCAATCCACTGTATACTTTATCCGTCAAGGTATTCTTATCCGATAATCTATATTCTTCCTCTAACACAGGAGATTCAATCCCCAATACACGTAATAACTCTAATTCAAAGTCTTGGAAATCACTTCCTCCTCCGTACGAATAAACGATAGAGTCAGCAACATCATAGAACATGTTGTCTGTATCCAAATCCAATCGATCACCGAATAATGCATTTTTCCGCTTTTTATAAATTGCTTTACGTTGTGCATTCATCACATCATCGTATTCCAACAGTCGTTTACGGATACCAAAGTTATTTTCTTCAACTTTTTTCTGCGCTCTTTCAATAGATTTAGAGACCATGCTGTGTGTGATAACTTCACCTTCTTTTAAGCCAACGCGATCCATCAATTTAGCAATGCGCTCTGAACCAAATTTCCGCATTAAGTCATCCTCTAAGCTGACAAAGAAAATAGAAGAACCTGGATCTCCTTGTCGTCCTGAACGCCCTCGCAATTGTCTATCGACACGTCGTGAATCATGACGCTCTGTACCTAGTATCGCTAACCCTCCAGCTTCCTTTACACCTTCTCCAAGTTTAATATCGGTACCACGACCAGCCATGTTAGTTGCGATTGTTACCGCGCCAGCTTTACCCGCAGAAGCCACAATTTCAGCCTCCATTTTGTGCTGTTTGGCATTCAATACATTGTGATTAATTCCGGCCATCTTCAGCATGCGACTCAATAATTCTGAAATTTCAACAGTTGTTGTACCAACCAATACAGGTCGACCGTCCTCAACTAATTTTTTAACCTCAATAATTACTGCATTGTATTTCTCGCGTGCTGTTTTAAAAACTAAATCATTTTGATCTTTTCGCGTGATCAATCTATTTGTAGGAATAACAACAACATCTAATTTATAGATATCCCAGAATTCTTTTGCTTCAGTTTCTGCAGTACCCGTCATCCCAGATAATTTATGGTACATACGGAAGTAATTTTGCAAAGTAATAGTCGCATAGGTTTGCGTGGCAGCTTCTACCGTTACGTTTTCCTTAGCTTCAATGGCTTGATGCAAACCATCTGAATAACGACGACCTTCCATGATACGCCCGGTCGATTCGTCAACGATTTTAATTTTACCTTCTAAAATCACATATTCAACTTCCTTTTCGAATAAAGCATACGCTTTCAAAAGTTGATTAATAGAATGTATTCTTTCAGATTTGATAGAATAATCACGAATTAATCTTTCTTTTTCTTCGAGCATAGCTTCATTTTCAAGTCCTCTTTTTTGAAGTTTCGCTATTTCACCACCGATATCGGGCATGATGAAGAAATCTCTATCATCTGCTCCAGAAATCAAATCAATTCCTTTATCTGTTAATTCTATAGTATTGTTTTTTTCATCAATAATAAAGAAAAGTTCTTTATCAATTTTTTTCATCTGTTTTCCTTGCTCTTGCATGTAGAAATTTTCAGTTTTCTGCAGATGAGCTTTAATTCCGGGTTCAGATAAATACTTAATTAATGCTTTGTTTTTTGGCAATCCTCTAAAAGCGCGTAATAGGGAAATCCCTCCTTCTTCAATAAGACGTTTCATTTCCTTTTTATCCTCCACAGGTTCATTTAGTACCGTCAACATCTTTTTCGCATCTGCTAAACATTGATTAACGAAATTTTTCTGAGCACCTACGATGGTTTCAATGCGGGGTTTCAATTGATGAAATTCGTGTTCATCTCCTTTTGGAGTTGGACCAGATATAATTAAGGGCGTCCTAGCATCATCAATTAATACGGAGTCGACTTCATCGACAATTGCATAGTGGTGTTTGCGCTGAACTAAGTCGTCAACACTTCCTGCCATATTGTCACGCAAATAATCAAAACCAAATTCATTATTAGTTCCAAATGTAATGTCCGCTAAATAAGCTTCACGTCTTGCATCTGAATTGGGTTGGTGCTTATCTATACAATCCACAGACAAACCATGGAATTGATACAAAGGCCCCATCCACTCACTATCACGTTTCGCTAAATAATCATTCACCGTTACTAAGTGAACTCCTTTTCCTGCCAATGCATTGAGATAAACGGGTAAAGTAGCCACCAAAGTTTTCCCTTCACCAGTTTGCATTTCTGCGATTTTGCCATCGTTCAACACGGAGCCACCCATCAACTGAACATCATAATGAATCATGTTCCAAGATACCTCAGCACCTGCGGCTGTCCATTTGTTGTGCCAAATAGCCTTGTCTCCATCGATAGTTATACCGTCTTTTCTAGTCGCTAAATCTCGGTCGAATTCAGATGCAGTCACTTTTAATTGACCGTTTTCCGCCCATCTTTTCGAAGTTTCTTTAATTATAGCGAAGGCTTGGGGTAGTATTCCTAGAAGGATTTCTTCTATTTTGTCATCTATTTTCTTCGTATATGAATCAATTTGCTCATAAAGAGCTTCTTTTTGGTGAACGGGAATAGATAAATCATCTGCTTTTTGATTCAGTCCTTTTAATTCATCTTCAAGTGATGCTATTCCTTCCTGAATTTCTATTTTGAACTCGGCTGTTTTTGTCCTTAATCCATCATCACTAAGCTTACTAAACTCATTTTCAAAGGATTTAGCGGTATCAATTTGAGGTTGATAATTCTTTTGGTCTTTAAGAGATTTATCGCCAAAAAGTTTTTTAAGTAAATTAGAAATCATGTATTCAAAATTATAAGAAGTCAAAAATAATCTAAAAATTCTTTTGACCAGAATTAGTTGTGCTTAAAATCGTTAAATAAAATGTTCATAAATCGTTCCAATGTGGTATAGCTGACAAACTGTCCAATGCGTATTAACAATGTCTGTCAATAAGATTTTAAAATTCTGGTATACGCAATGGAGTATTCCTTTTATCTTTACACAATGGAAGAAATGATTCTGATCTTAGATTTCGGATCTCAATACACACAATTGATAGCAAGGCGTGTTCGAGAATTAAACGTATACTGTGAAATACACCCCTGGAATAAATATCCTGATTTAACGCCAAATATAAAAGGTGTTATTCTTTCTGGAAGTCCTTTTTCAACAAGAGATGACAATTCTCCCAAGCCAGATTTGTCAAAAATAAAAGGGAAAATACCTTTATTAGGTGTTTGTTTTGGAGCTCAATATCTCGCTCTAAATTTTGGAGGAGAAGTTTTGCCATCTAAAATACGTGAATACGGTAGGGCGAATCTTTCCCATGTTTCTACTGAGCATGAATTAATGAAAGGTATGACTGTTGGGAGTCAAGTTTGGATGTCTCACGGTGATACCATTAAAAAAGTACCTCAGAATTTCGAGGTAATTGCAAGCACTAGCGACGTGGAGTATGCCGGGTTTCATATAAAAAATGAGAAAACTTATGGAATACAATTTCATCCTGAAGTTTATCACTCAACTGAAGGTCAGCTTTTATTAAAAAACTTCATTGTCAATATTTGTCACACAGCGCAATCGTGGACACCGAATTCTTTCGTTGAAGAAAGTGTTCAAAATTTAAAAGATAAAATAGGCTCTGATAGAGTTATTCTTGGTTTGTCAGGCGGTGTCGACTCATCTGTTGCTGCAGTATTACTGCACAAAGCAATTGGCGCTAACCTGCATTGCATCTTTGTAAACAATGGTCTTTTGCGTAAAAACGAATACACAAGTGTTCTAGAGTCCTACCAAGGAATGGGCCTGAACGTTAAAGGAGTTGACGCGAGTGATAAATTTTACGATGCTTTAGTTGGATTAACAGATCCTGAATTAAAAAGAAAAGCTATCGGCCTTGTTTTTATTGAGGTTTTTGACGAAGAATCAAAATTAGTTGAAAACGCGAAATGGTTAGGGCAAGGAACTATTTATCCTGATGTTATCGAATCGGTTTCTGCTACTGGAGGTCCTTCAGCTACCATAAAATCACATCATAATGTAGGAGGTCTTCCTGATTATATGAAGCTTCAGGTTGTAGAACCACTTCGATTATTGTTCAAAGATGAAGTTCGTCGTATTGGACATTCTTTAAAAATAGATCCAAAAATTTTAGGTAGACACCCTTTTCCGGGTCCAGGTCTTGGAATTAGAATACTTGGAGATGTTACGAGAGAAAAAGTGCAAATATTACAGGAAGTTGATCATATCTTTATTCAAGGCTTGAAAGATGACGGACTTTATGACGAGGTTTGGCAAGCTGGTGCAATTTTCCTTCCAATTCAGTCAGTTGGTGTAATGGGAGATGAAAGAACTTATGAAAATGCTGTAGCATTACGAGCCGTGGCTTCAACAGACGGAATGACAGCAGATTGGTGCCATTTACCTTACGAGTTTCTTGCTAAAATCTCTAATAAAATTATAAATCAAGTAAAAGGTATTAATCGTGTTACTTACGATATTAGCTCTAAACCACCTGCAACGATAGAGTGGGAATAAGTTTGGCATGTACCTTGCATCACTGAAAATAAAAATCAACAACAATGAAAGCAACTTTATTTTTCTCTTTTCTATTACTCAGTTTATTGAGTTTAGCTCAACCTGAAAACACCCAAATTGAGGTAATTGAAGGCGAACGTTATTATGTTCATTTCGTGCAAGGTGGAAATACACTTTACGGAATCCATAATCTCTATAAGGTTCCCGTAGAAGATATTATTGCAGTCAATCCAGAAACTGTAAATGGTCTTAAAGAGGGGCAACGCATCTTAGTGCCAATTAGAGGAGTTGAAAGTTTACCTGAAAACCTAGTAATTCATAAAGTAGAAGCTAAAGAAACATTATATGGAATATCAAAAAAATACAATGTTAGTATTGAACGTTTAGTTGAGCTTAATCCAGGTATTGATCTTGCAATCAATGAAGGGCAAGAAATTAGAATTCCTGTTAAAATGCCCTTAGGGCAAGGAGAAGCACTTAGGGTGGAACAGAAGAAGTTTAAGGTTTCTTTTATGGATTCAACCATTAAACATACCGTTTCGAAAGGAGAAACACTGTTTAGTATTGCAAAACGTTTTATGGTTCCTGAATCGGAAATTCGACAAGTAAATAAACTTAAGAATGATAGGATTCATCCAGGTGACATTTTGAATATTCCAATTAAAAAAGAAAGAATTGAAAAGGTTGAAATTAGAAAGATAGAATCTGTTCAGCTCAATAAAAATAGATCTCCATTAATTGACTCGTTGCTTTTATTCAAAAGAAAAGAACAATACAATGTAGCTATTCTAATGCCCTTGTTTTTAGACAAAAACGAAGGTTATAATCCGAAGATTTCTGATATGGCAGCTGAGTTTTATATGGGAGCCAAGGCCGCATTAGATTCACTCGATAAAATGGGGATGAAGGCGAAAGTGTATATTCACGACTCTCAGAACGATTCTGCTGCAGTTCGTGAAATACTAAAAAAACCTGAATTCGCAAAAATGGATCTTATAATTGGTCCTTTCTATGGTTTCAATTCAGAATACGTCGCTGATTGGTGCAGACTTCACGGCGTAAGAATGGTTTGCCCGTTTGCAACGAATTATGAAATTCTCAGAGATAATCCATTCATTTATGAAGCCGTGACGTCAGATGTTACTTTAAGTGATGGTTTAGCGAGACATTTGCTAAAAAAAAGGGGTAATGAACAAGTCATCCTTATAAAGCCAACTTCAGCGCAAGACTTGAATTGTTATGAAGCTTTCAGATCGACATACATGCGCGATACAACTCGCAAACAAGGTTCTAAATTAATGGAGTCTACACTTGAAGATTTCACTACATTTATTAAAGAAGATGTAAACACACATCTCGTTTATCTGTCAAATGACAAGGTTGAGGCGATGGAATTTGTAAATAGTGTAAATAAATCGGCTTATAAATCAGGTGATGGGAAACTGACTATTTACGGCACAAAAGACTGGGCTAATTTTTCAAATATTTCCTCAGATTACAAAAATAAATACAACTTGCAGTTTGCAACATCGTTTGATTTAAACTATGATTCTGAGAGAACGAAGGCTTTTCAGAAAAAGTATCGTTTAAATTATACGGCCGACCTTTCGAAGATGGCAATTCAAGGTTATGATGTTACTTTATTTTTTTGTCAAACACTGCTTATGCAGAAAAAACCAACTTCTGGGTTAATGAATGCAATAAGACTAGAACAAAAGGGTGCAGGAAACGGATACGAAAACACCCAATGCTTTATTGTTAAACAAGTAGAATACGATCTTATTAAAGTAGCTCAAGTCAATGAATAAGGAATTCATCAGTGATAAATTCCAGGAGTTACAATTAAAAATTGTTTCGGAATTGGAGAATATTGATGGTCGGTTGACTTTCAAAACTGACGTTTGGGAAAGGGAAGAAGGTGGCGGCGGAAAAACGAAAACAGGCGTTAACGGAAATATAATAGAAAAAGGAGGTGTTGCTTTCTCCACAGTATTTGGCGATGTTAGTAGCATAATGAAAAAACAACTTGATCTTAACGGTGATGTTTTCTTTGCCACAGGTATTTCTATTGTACTTCACCCGAAGCATCCTTTTGTCCCCATCATTCACATGAACGTGCGCTACTTTGAAATGGATGATGGTACGTATTGGTTTGGTGGCGGAATTGATTTAACACCGCATTATATTGATGATTACTTGGCTAAACACTTTCACATCAGACTAAAAGATATTTGCGACAAATATTCTAATGATTTTTATCCCTTATTCAAAAAGCAAGCAGACGATTACTTTTTCATTCCCCATAGAAACGAGACAAGAGGAATAGGTGGTATATTTTATGACCACATGAATGAAAACTGTGGGATTTCAAAGCAAGCACTTTTGAATTTTTGTATCGAATTAGGTTCTTCTTTTCCTTCCATATACGCGGAACAAATTAAAACTGGGGTATCCAAGTCGTTTAATAACAAAAATATCGCGTGGCGAAATCATAGGAGAGGGCGTTACGTGGAATTTAACTTGGTTAACGATCGGGGAACTAAGTTTGGTTTATTTTCAGGCGGAAGGACGGAATCTATACTCATGAGTCTTCCACCTTATGCCGAATGGACCTACTGCCAAGATATTGAACCGAATTCAGAGGAAAACGTCACCCAAATAAAATTGAAAAAAGGAGTATCTTGGATAGAAAAGTAATAATTCCAAAACAAGCAACTACCTATTTAAAAGAACGTTTTAAGATCAAATAATGAAATGAAAACAATTCTTTTTTTATTTGAAGCTTTAAACATGAGCAGCGGCAATCGTACGAAAAACGAGAAAAAAAATTACTGATATTAGAGGTGTTTAGAAGTGAAAATGGGCAAGGGCAAATAAATTTAAACCCGCACCTACCCGAGTTATTTAATGCTCTTTATATTCTTAGCTTTTCTATTTTGAAATTTCCTTTTCGTTCAAGTTTTTTTTTAGAAAAATAAATGAAATATCTTTAAAACACATGTTAGACTTGGTTCATTTTCATAATTTTAACAACAAATCACAAGCAATAAATCTACTTTTACCAGCTTTTTTTGTCATAATTAAATCAAGTTTACCGATTGCATGATTCGAAATATTATTTATATGTCATAGCCTAAATTTTATTTCTAAGTAAGTAATATGAAAAACATTATCACTCTATTTGTATTTATTGTATCTGTTCAAGTTGTAAAAACAAGCTTTGGACAAGCTACAGTTATGTCAAATACGACCATAAATCAATGTTTTGGTAGTTTGCTCGATCCTGGTGGGACAAGTAATTATCCAAACAGCAATGTTACAACCACCACAATATGCTCTGGTATTTCCGGAGCATCCGTAAGATTGAGTTTTACTTTTTTTAATACTCAAGCCATTTTTGATAATCTTACAATTTATGACGGGAACACTACATTATCCACAGTTTTGGGAGTGTATAGTGGGATTCAAGGTCCATTTGAAATTCAGGCAACTAATCCTACGGGCTGTCTAACACTAGTCTTTAGTTCCGATGCAAGTAATACATCCCTCGGATTTAATGCAAATATTAGTTGTGCATTTCCTTGTCAATCAGTTGTCAATCAAGTAACGTCCACAGCGCCAATAAGTTCAGGAAGTTTTATTGATCTATGTCTAGGGACTGTATTAGTTGTAAATGGCAATGGAAGTTACACAAGTGCATCTCCTCTCTACCCTCAATCTGATGCAACATCAACATTTCGTTGGGATTTTGGCGATTTAACTAGCATTTCGCTTCAAAACACATCTCACCAGTACGCTAATCCTGGCATTTACGACCTGAACCTCACTATAATTGACATCAATGGTTGTAAAAGTGTGAATGATGTTAATTTACGTGTCCGGGTTTCAGATGTGCCTAGGTTTAATGGAACGGTTGCAGCCAATAACACAATTTGTTTAGGTCAAACAAATGAGTTATCGGGCTTTTCGGCTCCAACTGAAATCGCTTATTTTTGCGAATCATCAGATCCTGAAGATATTGTGATTCCTGACGGAATAGGCGTGCCTTACTCTACAACACTGAATCTAGATTGCTTTAATCCTGCTGGAACAATAACCGCCTTAACGGATATTACTTCAATTTGTTTTGATGTTGAGCATTCTAATCTGCATGATTTAGAAATCATATTAACCTGCCCTAATGGCACTTCGATTTCTTTGTACGGTGCTCTCGCAGGCGCTACAAATTCAGTTCACTTAGGAGAATCTGTCGATAATAATTTATCTACTACACTTGGCACGCCCTATAGTTATTGTTTCAATATGACGGCTTTAAATACCATGTATGATGTTGCTGAAGGAATTTCAGGACCGGTCCCAATATATAATTATATTGATAATGATGGAACTGGAGTTATTAGTGCAATGTACATACCAGCAGGAGACTATTTGCCGATTCAATCATTCGGCAACTTAATTGGCTGTCCGCTAAATGGCAATTGGACCTTAAGCATTATAGACCAAGTAGCATCAAATAATGGTGCCATTTTTGATATTTCCTTGGATTTCAATTCAACCCTCTATTCAGCTTCAAACAATTACACTCCCTATATAGCCTCAAGCTGGTTGTTAGACCCCACTATAACCGTCACAACTGGCAATACCATTACTGTTACTCCAATTTCTGTTGGAAATAAATGTTATACTTATCAAGCTATTGACGCATTTAACTGTATCTATGATACAACAATTTGTTTCGATGTTTTTCCTTCAGATGATGCCTCCTTTTCGTATGCCCAAAGTGTTTATTGTACGAATAATCCGAACCCAACCCCGATCATTACAGGTATATCTGGCGGAGTTTTTAATGCAAGTAATGGGCTCCCAATAAATCCTCTTACTGGAACTATTAATTTAATTTTAGCCCTTGCGGGCACTTATGAAATAAGTTATCTAACGCCAGGTTCCAGTTGCCCAACGCTAAGTACAACGACAATAGTTATAAACAGTACGGAAGCTAATTTTTCGGCCGTAAATTTTTCAGGTTGCGAACCATTGACAACGCTATTTACAAATCTTTCTTCGAGTTCTGTTAGCTGCATTTGGAATTTTGGCGACGGAAACTCTTTTGCTGGGTGCGGACCAATCAGTCATATATATGTAAATGAAGGTTATTATAGTCCTCAACTTACAATTAATGATATCAACGGGTGCCAAGCTGTTTTTGTCCAAACAAATTTGATCCAAGTAGATCCTCAGCCATTCGCTGAGTTCTTAACAAATCCAATTGAGATTCCGATATTCAATCAAACAGTAATTTTAAATAATACTTCAACGGGTGCTATAAATTACATTTGGATCTTTGCTGATAACACTTCGTCAGGAGCAAACTCGCCAATACTCAATCTAAATTTAAATGAAGATGACGAGTTTCTTGTGAAATTATATGCTTTTTCTTCTGCTGGCTGTATAGATTCAGCCCAACAATATTTGCAAATTGTACCTGAATTAATTTTTTATGTGCCAAATTCATTTACCCCCAACAACGATGAATTCAATAAATCTTTCCTACCGATTATGTCTTCAGGCTTTATATCCAATTCATATAATTTTAGGATTTACGATAAGTGGGGAGCTTTGTTGTTCCATTCAAAAGATATAAATATTGGTTGGGACGGAACTCAGTTTAATACAGGAAAAATAGTTCAAGATGGTATTTATACTTACCAATTAGATTTTTTAATGAACATTAATAATAAAAGACATACATACAATGGTAATGTAAACGTTATCAGATAAGCAAATTAGGTGTAAATAAGTTGTTCCTTTTTTTTGTGCAAAACTCGTTCAGATAAACAGTGTGCTACTCAATAACTTATTCGTAAGTTTGTCCTCAATTTGCAACGAATAGTAATAAATTGAAACTCCAAAAAGTGCTGAAACATGCCTAAAAACAACGCCCTCAAATCTATTTTAATTATCGGAAGCGGTCCAATTGTCATTGGACAAGCTTGCGAATTCGATTACGCTGGTTCACAAGCAGCTCGCTCACTACGTGAAGAAGGAATCGAAGTTACTTTAATTAATTCCAACCCAGCTACAATTATGACCGATAAGGTTATAGCTGACAATGTTTACTTACTTCCTTTAGAGCCGGAAAGTATTATTGAGATCCTTTCTAAGCATAAAATCGATGCCGTACTGCCAACTATGGGTGGACAAACAGCATTGAATCTATGTATCCAATGTGATGAGATGGGTATATGGCAGGAGCATAATGTAGATATCATCGGAGTTGATATTGCGGCAATTGAAATAACGGAAAATCGTGAAGCATTTCGCAATTTGATGGGCACAATCGATATTGGAATGGCACCTCAAAGTACGGCAAGGTCATTTTTAGAAGGAAAAGAAATTGCTCAAGTCTTTGGTTTTCCACTTTGCATTCGACCGTCTTATACACTCGGAGGCTCTGGAGCGGCAATAGTATACGATCCTAAAGAGTTTGATACTCTTTTGGAAAGAGGTTTGCACCTCTCACCTATTCACGAGGTAATGATAGATAAGGCTCTATTAGGATGGAAAGAATATGAACTTGAACTACTGAGAGATGCAAACGATAACGTAGTCATAATTTGCTCAATCGAAAATTTTGATCCAATGGGTATTCACACTGGAGACTCTATTACAGTTGCTCCAGCGATGACTTTGTCCGACACCACATATCAACGCATGAGGGATATGGCAATAAAAATGATGCGCTCAATTGGTAATTTCGCTGGAGGATGCAATGTTCAATTTGCAGTTTCTCCGGATAAAAAAGAAGATATAATAGCAATTGAAATCAACCCACGAGTTTCCCGTTCGTCTGCCTTAGCCTCCAAAGCCACTGGTTATCCAATTGCAAAAATTGCATCTAAATTAGCAATCGGATATCATTTAGACGAATTAAATAATCAAATCACAAAAACAACTTCAGCTCTTTTTGAGCCCACTTTGGATTATGTTATCGTGAAAATTCCTCGATGGAACTTTGATAAATTCCCAGGAACCAACCGTAGTTTAGGTCTTCAAATGAAATCTGTTGGTGAGGTTATGGGGATTGGTAGATCATTCCAAGAAGCTCTTCAAAAAGCCTGTCAATCATTGGAAATAAACAGAAACGGTCTCGGAGCTGATGGCAAGGAAATGACCAATCAAAATGATATATTACACAGTTTGGAACACCCCAGTTGGAATCGATTGTTCCATATATATGACGCTATTAAACTGGGCATTCCTTTCAAAACGATTGTTGAGAAAACAAAAATTGATATTTGGTTTTTAAAACAAATCGAAGACCTAATAAAGCTTGAGGATAAAATTGAAAAACACAATTTGGTTTCTCTTCCAAAAAATTTATTATTCGAAGCCAAACAAAAAGGATATGCGGATAGACAAATAGCGCATCTTTTAAGATGTTTGGAGTCAGAAGTTTATACAAAAAGAGAAGAAATGGGTGTCAATCGAGTTTACAAGCTTGTTGATACTTGTGCTGCGGAATTTGATGCAAAAACACCTTACTATTATTCAACTTTTGAGCTAGAAAACGAGAGTATCGTTTCTGAAAAAAAGAAAATTGTTGTTTTAGGTTCAGGTCCAAATAGAATTGGTCAAGGAATTGAATTTGACTATTCATGTGTTCATGGTGTTTTAGCTGCAAAAGAATGTGGTTATGAAACAATTATGATCAACTGTAACCCAGAAACTGTTTCTACAGACTTCGATACAGCGGATAAATTGTATTTCGAGCCTGTTTTTTGGGAACATATTTACGATATTATTAAACATGAAAAACCAGAGGGCGTTATTGTTCAATTAGGTGGCCAAACAGCACTTAAACTAGCTGAAAAACTTGAACGTTACGGGATTAAAATAATCGGTACATCGTTCGAAGCTTTAGATTTAGCTGAGGACAGAGGTAGGTTTTCTAAAGTATTAGAGACCAATAATATACCCTTCCCAAAATATGGAATTGTAGAAAATGCTGAACAGGCTTTAGAACTAGCAGATGAACTTGGGTTTCCTTTGTTAGTCAGACCATCTTATGTTCTCGGTGGACAAAAAATGAAGATTGTGATTAACAAAGAAGAATTGGAACATCATGTCGTTGATATAATTAACGAAATGGGGAACAATCAAATTCTTTTAGATCATTTCATTGGCGGAGCTATTGAGGCAGAAGCAGATGCAATTTGTGATGGCGAAGATGTATATATAATTGGTATTATGCAACATATCGAACCGGCTGGGATTCATTCAGGCGATTCTTATGCGGTCTTACCTCCCTATAATTTGGGAGACTTTGTGATGCAGCAAATAGAAGATATTACGCGGAAAATAGCAGTTGAATTGAAGACAGTTGGTTTAATCAATATACAGTTTGCAATAAAAGATGACCAAGTATACGTTATTGAGGCAAATCCGAGAGCATCGAGAACCGTTCCTTTTATTGCCAAAGCTTACGACGAACCGTACGTAAATTATGCCACAAAGGTGATGCTCGGCGAGAAGAAAGTGAAGGATTTTAAATTTAGCCCTCGCAAAGAAGGTTATGCGATTAAAATTCCTGTATTTTCATACGAAAAATTTCCTGATGTAAAGAAAGAACTTGGTCCAGAAATGAAATCTACAGGTGAAGCAATCCGCTTCATTAAGGACTTAAAAGATCCTTTCTTTACTAAGATTTACAGTGAAAGAAATATGCACTTATCCAAATAAAAATGGTTGAAGCTAGTGTGTCTGGTCTGTTTCGAATGATCCTTTTAATTATTGGAGTATTTGTGGTCGTAAGATTTATTGGCCAAGTAATTGTTGCCAAAAATAACGTAGCTCGCGATAGAGAGATGAGAAATAGAGAAGAGGCTTTGGCAAAGGAAAAGCTAAAAGCCAAACAGAATGCGGGTAAAACTAAAATCATACGCGATAAAAAAAGCCTTAAATCTGATGAGCAAATAATAGATGTCGACTTTACAGATGTAAAAGATTAGCACCATATCATGGACTAAAAGACTTTGACATTTCTATTTTTTAGTTATCTTCAACCCGTTTAAGAATCAACGAAATCCATGAATATAAAATCATTTTTTACCCGAAACTGGAAGCACTTTGCTAGTTTGCTAATTATAATTATAGTTGTCTTTTCCTATTTCAAATTACAATTTGAAGGTTATGGTTTAAAACAACATGACGTTAAGCAGTTTAAAGGAGCTGCTCATGAAATAATTGATTATCGTGAAACCAATGATCAGGAGATTCTTTGGACGAATTCTATGTTCGGAGGAATGCCTGCGATGCAAATCAGTATTATTTACACGGGAAATATCATAAAAGATGCATTTTATAAGGTTGTCAATGGTATTGGTTCGCCCGCGGCAATGGTATTCATATCTATTCTAGGGTTTTATATTATGGCTATCTGCCTAGGCATTAATCCTTGGATTGGACTAATTGGAGGATTGGCTTTTGGATTTACTTCTTATGATATCATTATACTTCAGGCTGGACATAATACCAAAGCTTTAGCAATTGCTTTAATGGCTCCTGCTTTTGGAGCCTTTATTATGGCTTATAGAAGAAGTCTGATTTGGGGAGTGCTTTTAACAGCATTATTTATGACATTGCAAATCGGTGCAAATCATGTTCAAGTTACCTACTATTTTGGAATTTTACTTTTGTTTGCTGGATTGGCTTTGTTTGTTGAAGCTTTGCAAAAAAAGGAAATTAAAAAATTCATCATTACCTCTGGGCTTCTTATTGCTGCTTTACTATTCTCAGTTGCTATAAACTATGGCAACATATCATTGACGACTGACTACGCAAAGAAAACAATCCGCGGAGGGAATGATGTAACTATTAATCCCGACGGATCAAAAATTAAAATAGCCAGTCAAGGAGGTTTAGATAAAGATTACATTACCCAATGGTCTTACGGTATAGGAGAATCTTTTACATTAATTTCTCCAAATGTAAAAGGTGGAGGGTCTTTCGCAATAGGAGGTAGTCAGTTTGAAGACTTAGTAGATAATGTCGAATTGACTTCGGAAGAAAGAAGAACCGTTATGAGTTCTCCTGCATATTGGGGCGAACAACCTTTCACCTCGGGACCAGTTTATATTGGAATAGTAGTTTTCTTCTTAGCAATAATGGGAATGGTTTTCCTGAAAGGGAAATTAAAATGGGGATTACTCATTGCATCTATACTCGCATTAATGCTTTCATGGGGCAAAAACTACATGGGACTAACAGATTTTTTTATTGATAATATCCCGGGATATAATAAATTCAGAACGGTAACTATTATATTAGTGATTATACAATTAACAGTTCCGTTGCTCGGTGTTCTATTCTTACAAATGCTTTACAAGGAAAGAGAGGTAATTAGAGAACAAAAGAAAAAATTCTTGCTTACAGGTGGGAGTATTTTATTTTTCTTAATCGTTGTAATGGCTGCTGGATTGGGTGATAATTATTCTTCCGATAACGACAAAAACCAAGTCGCCAGAATGGAGCAGAATTTCTACAATCAAATACTTAATATGGATCCAGCTCAATTGAAATCTCAATTCAATGTGGATATAAATAATAAGGTACAAATAGAACAATTTATTGCTGCACAGACAGAGCCATATGTTTCTGGTTTCGCTAAAGTAAAGGAAGTAAGAGCAGAGATTTTTCAAAAAAGCATGCTTCGTTCTATTGGTTTTGGAATACTTACTATGGGTTTGCTCGCTTTAATGCTATATACAAGCTTTACAGCTGAATTAATTTTCGCTGGGTTAGGAATTTTAGTCATGCTTGATTTAGTTCCAATCGCTAGACAATACTTAGGAGATCAAGAAGAGGTTAGTGGATACAAATACTGGGAAGAGTCTGGGAAAACGGATTATCCATTTGACTCAAGTGAGGCGAACACAACAATCTTAAACCAAGAAATTTCTGAAAACCCAAGTTTAAAAAACACAATTGAAAATGCGAGACAAATTGGAAGTGCCAAAGCAAATGAGCTTGAACTAGCCGGGATTGCAAAACAACGTGTTGAGGATGGTTACATATTTGCCGCACTAAATAGAAACACAAACTACCGTGTCTTTGATTTTAATGGTGGTTTCCAGAGTTCTGATGCTAGTTATTTCCATAAGTCATTGGGAGGTTATCACGGTGCTAAATTGAGAAATATCCAAAATTTGTACGAATTTCATATTAGTAATTCAAACAATAAAGTTTTGGACATGATGAATGTGAAATACTTCATTCAAAACGGCGATAATGGACTTATTGCTCGGTCAAATCCTTCCGCTCTCGGTAATGTCTGGTTTGTAAGAGAAGTTAAATCTGTTCGTGATGTTAATACCGAAATCCTTTCTTTAGGAAGTGAGTTTAGTCTCAAAAATACAGGGCAAGGCGTTTTATTGGTAAATGGCGAAAATACAAGCGCTAAATCTGTATATGGCTCAGAAACTATCAAATATGTGCTTTCTTCCAATGACACAATCGATGTGCGTTTAACCAATGGCATGCAAGAAGGCATGGAAGCCTATTTTGTTGTTGACACAAATGGAAAGACTAACTACATCCCAAAACAAATTTTGGATGCTGATCAATCCAACTCGTTCAACAAATTGATCGAAATTAAACTCTTAGATCAATTCAATCCTGCATCGGAAGCATTTATGACAAAGGGTTGGGCTTCTAAAGCTGGCAAAAATAAATTTACTGGTGAAGGAGAAATTAAAATGACGAAGTACAATCCAAATCATATGGAGTATACCTCAAACTCCAATAGCGATCAATTGGCTGTCTTTTCTGAGGTATACTACCCGGAAGGTTGGAAAGCATTTATTGACGGCGAGGAAACTGAAATCTTAAAGGTTGATTATATATTGCGTGGTTTAAAAATTCCATCAGGGAAACGTAAAATTGAATTTAAATTTGACCTACCGAAATACCATTTAGCAAATACGATGAACTTGGTTTTATCTTTATTGTTGATTGCAGCATTTGGCTTTGCTGGATTCTGGCAATGGAAGCGCAACAAGGAAAAAGAGAGTTCTCTAACTAAGTCTTCAGAAAAATAAAAAGATGAGATTTACAGCCTTGTTACCCATGAAGGGAGTGTCCGAAAGAGTGCCGAATAAAAATATTCGAGACTTCAATGGTCTGCCACTTTTTTTTCATATCCTTAAAACGCTCATTTCTATTGAAAATATTGAAAAAATAATTATCAATACTGATTCTGAGATAATTAAGAAGTTAGTTGCAGGGTTCGATAAAGTTGTAATACATGAAAGACCCGATTATTTAAGAGGTAGTTTAATTCCAATGAATTCAATTATTGGATATGATATAGAAAAATCTTGTGACACGAATTTTATTCAAACACATAGTACCAATCCTCTGTTAAAGGCGGAAACCATTCAATCGGCAATGCATCAGTTCGAGGCTTTAAAAGAATCGAATGATTCCGTTTTTTCTGTATCTCGAATACAAGCAAGATTATACTGGGAGGATGGCAAACCGATTAATCATAAATTGACTGAATTACTTAGAACTCAAGACTTGCCGAGTGTATTTGAAGAGAATTCTAACTACTTTATTTTTACAGCCAATAGTTTTACTGAAAATGGAAATACTAGAATAGGAAAAACACCCTTAATGCTGGAGGTAAGTAAAATTGAAGCGATTGATATTGACGAGCCAGAAGATTTTATTATTGCTGAGGCTATTCACAAATACTTAAATTCTAGTATTAAAAAGTAAAAATTAAATTAGTCTTCTCTTCTATAATTGGATTGTTATATGCCTTGAAGTATATAGCATTATCCATTGCTGCAGAATAGTCATTTATAGAATCTCCAATTAATACACAAGTCTCATTCTTGTAGTTATTTTCACTAAGAATTGTCTTTATTAGTGTGGTTTTTGGCGTGGGCGACCCATTAATAGATTTAAAATACTTTGAAATTTTTAATTCATCACATATAATCCTTAATTCTTCTCCATCTGAACCGGAAACAATGTACATTTCATAGTTTTCATATTGTGCAGTGACAAAGGAAAGAGTTTCATCGATAAGCAGTTCTGGCTTGCATAAACTATCAAGCATAATAATGGAAAACTTATCAGCCCAAACTTTTATTTCACTTTCCGTGATTTTTTCATTTCGTATTTCCTCGAAAAAATATTTGAATTTTACATAGCGAGATAGACCTCCGTTACTTTGATGAAAAATCATTAACTGATCTATTTCATTTTGCGGAAAGTCAGAAAGCACTGTTTTAAAGCCGTAGTCCCTAACTAAATTGGAATCCATAAGAACGCCGTCAAAATCCCAGAAAATTACACTTATTTTATTCAAAATCTACAGAAGGATTAAAGTAAAGAAAATATTGATTCATGAATAATTTTAGTGTAAGATGTTGGTGTCAAACTTATTAGACGAAGTTTGTAATCTTTAATCTTTTCAAATAAATATTCATTTTCAAGATATAATTCTTGTTCTTTTTGACCAATAGGCATTTCACTATACCCATCATAACCAACTAAGTAAACTTTTTTTGGACTTATTTCAAGACAAAGTTGCAGAGCAATAGCACTGTGCGAATCTTTAAAAGAATTCGTGAAATTAATATCCGTTAACTCATACGAACTATTGCTCAAAAGGTTTGGGATATAGGTTCCCATTTTTCTTGGAAATGGGGGCAGAACACATATTGCATCATTCGGTAACTCCCCTTTAAAGACTTCTTCCATTCGATGACCTTCATTGCCAACCAAACAAAAGAATTGAAGATTAGAAATTTCAGAAAATACTAAGGCGTTTTTTGAACTAGAATGAATAACGACCATTTCTGGGTTCATTTTTAATAAAGTTCGAATGCCCTCCACATTATTTTTAACAGATTCACCGCCTCCAACTATTAGGACGTCTTTACCTGAAACTGCAAGCTTTAATTTCGGTAATTCTTGGTTGTCTTTTATTCCTTTTGATTGGTTGTGCAAAGCGCGAATAATACTATTGAACGAGTAATATCTTTTGCTAACCCAATCCATTACATCTTTTTGAGGCAAACTATTTGCGCCAGAAACCATGTAAGGTAAGTTAGTACCCCATCTATATTTTTCTTTTAATTCGTCAAAGTCTGCTACGGTTTTAGAAAGTGCATTGAAATCAAATTCTAATCCATTTTTCGCATTCAATGAAGTAAGAAGTAATTCCGTTTTTAAGTTCCCCGCGCCGCGCCCCATGCCAGTTATTGTAGAATCAACAATTTTTGCACCACATTCTAGTGCGGTAAGTGTATTGATTAAGCCTAATTCCAAGTTATTATGTCCATGAAAACCGATAGGAACATTTGTTTTGGTCGAGACCAATCCATAAATTTCTCTAACATCTTCTGGATAAACTCCTCCATATGAATCCACCATATAAAAATAGTCAGCAACACCATTAATTTCCGGTAATAAATCCCAAAAACCAGTAAGCTCTTTCCATTTGGACATATACATGACATTGAAGCCAACTTCAAAGCCCATTTTTTTAATTTCTTTTGCTAATGAAATTGCCCGTCCGAAATTGTTGGGGTCAATTGCCATTCTAATCATAGTAACAAGACCAACGCAGGGTCCTATTAATTCCCTCAAATCTTCGAGTTTAGTATCTTTTTCATCAAGAATAACGACAAGCTTTTTTGATGTTAATGCTTTTAACTTTTTAAGAACATACACGGGCAAATAAAAATATTCTCCAAGATAACCTAGCTTTGGTTTTGCTCTATAACCAACCTCTAAGTACTCAATTGGCAGTGAATTCATAGATTGCATATAGGTTTCAACTAGTTGACTGTCGAAATCCCAGTTGGTATAATATCCACCGTCTCGCAAAGTACAATCCAATATCTTCATTTTTGATAATTTAATATGATTTGAAATAAAAAATAAATGTTTTTATATAACTGTTAAAAGTAACCATTGATTTTTGTTTTGAGGAGATATTTGCTGTAAAATCAACCTCAAAACTACCACTTTTTATGATTTTTAACATTATTTCAGTTAAACATGGATATTAAATATAGCTTGCTTCAAAACCTTTCATTATGAACGCTTTTGAAGAAGAAATCAGCACAACGTCCAAGATCTTGTTTATTTCATTTGCAATAAACATTTTACACAATACAAACTGCTATTATCAAAGAGTAATACTCATTTTATAGTTATATTTGATTCCTTGCTTAAAGAAAAATAGAACAGTGTCTCTTATGAATTTAGCTAAGCTAAAACGAAACTTAAAAAAAGACGTCGATGATTTCATGAGAATATCAGTTGGTTTACTGGGCGACTCACCAACACAATTGTTGTCTATTGCACTAAAAGGTTATGCTATTGAAGAACAAATAGATGTTCAGTTGTTTGAGGCCGAATACAATCAAATTGATTTTTTGGTTTTAAATACTTCTTCTGAATTATATGAGATAAAACCTAGTTATCTTTTGATATCTGAATCAAGTGAAAAATTGATTCAGAAGTTTTATGCTGCGTCCAGAGAGGATCAATTACATTTCGCTGAAATGCAAATAGATAAACTAAGACAATATTTAGATACAATAAACAATACTTTTCAATGTGTGGTTATATATTCCAATTTTATGGAAATAAATGACAGCGTTTTTGGGAATTACAGTTCCAAAACAAACGCATCTTTTCTAAGACAAATAAGAAAAATCAATATTGAATTAGAAAACTTAACATTTGAATATAAGAACCTATCGATTAATGATTTAAGTTCCCTTCAAAATCAATATGGTCGTAATTTCACATTTTCCTCGTCTATTTATGCCAATACAGGAATAATTCATAGCACAGAAGTTTTACCCTTTATTGGTAAAAATTATGTTGACATGATAAAAGCGAGTCAAGGAAAAATTAAAAAGTGTTTAATTCTTGATTTAGACAATACATTGTGGGGAGGAGTTATTGGTGATGATGGAATGGAAGGTATCCAGATTGGAAACCTAGGAATTGGCGAAACGTTTTCTCGATTTCAAATGTGGATTAAGCAATTAAAAAACAGAGGGATTATTCTTGCTGTTTGCAGTAAAAATGAAGAAAAAGCCGCTTTAGAACCCTTTAATATTCATCCAGATATGGTTTTGAGACTAGAGGATATTGCTGTTTTCGTTGCGAATTGGGACAATAAAGCCGACAATATTCGTCATATTCAATCCATTTTGAATATTGGGTTTGATTCCATGGTTTTCGTGGATGATAATCCCGTGGAGCGTCAAATTGTTCGGGACAACATACCAGAAGTTACAGTCCCCGAATTACCTGAAGATCCCGCTGAATACTTGAGTTTTTTACAAAATTTAAATCTATTCGAAACAGCGTCTTATTCACATGGAGATTCAGATAGAACGCGGCAATATCAGGAGGAATCATTAAGAGTTCATAAAAAGAAATCGTTTGTGAACGAGGATGATTTCTTAAAGAGTTTAAACATGAAAGCTATCGTTTCAAGTTTTCAGAAAAACGATATCCCTAGAATTGCGCAATTATCGCAACGATCTAATCAGTTTAATCTAAGAACTATTCGATTTTCAGAAGAAGATTTAACACAAATCGTGCGAGATGACCAGTTTAAAACCATCTCATTTAAATTATCTGATTCCTATGGTGACAATGGCTTAGTTTGTATTATTCTTCTTAAGAAAATAGAAAATGAAGCTTATTTGATTCATACCTGGTTAATGAGTTGTCGTGTATTAAAACGAGGACTAGAGCATCTTGTTTTAAATGAAATAGTTGAACAATGCAATACAGCTGGTGCGACAAAAATAATTGGTGAATATTTACCCACATCCAAAAATGAAATGGTTAAAAATCACTATCTAAATTTGGGTTTCAAAACTACAAACAATGACAAGCAATACGCATTGACAATTTCAGATTATACGAAGCAAATTTATTCCATTGAAAAATAATAATTTATGACGATTGAATTGAATTTAACTTTCCACCATACTGGCGTAGCAACAACGAATATGGAAGAGGCCATTCACAATTACAAACAACTTTTTGGTGAGGATTGCGCTTCTAGAATATTTAAAATTCATTCTCAAAAAGTGAATGTCTGTTTCATTAAGGTGGGAGAAAATTGTTTTTTAGAATTAGTGGAGCCTTCCGAGGAGGATTCCAGTATTTATCGCTTGTTGAAAAAAGGTCATTCGTATTACCATATTGGCTACTCAACTAAAAATATTGAATCGACTGTAGAACATATGGTTGCATTAAATTATAAGCCTTTTGACTTTTTTAATTCCGAAGCATTTAACAATAAACGTTGTATTTTCTTATTTTCGCCAGAAGGTCATTTATTAGAATTGATTGAAGAATAAAACTTGAAATTGTATGATAGTCGAAATAGTTGATAAAATCAATATAATAAACCCTTTACACGGTAAAAAACTTAAGAGATCCATAAAGAAACAGGACGAATATTTTTTTTCCGCTTCTTCGGAGTTTTTAAATCGATATTCAGTTTTACTTGAAAAAGAAAATAGAACTATCGACTATGCTATTGACTGTTATTTAAAAATGATCGCGGATTTCAATTTTGAGGCGATTGGATTTTTAGAAACAGGTAAATATAGCAGTTCGTCATTCGAAGAAGTAAACAAGAGAGTATATGCCGATCCTCAAATCATGGAATATTATATGCATGGATTATTACTTTCGCAATTCTTGTTTACGCATCACTACGATGTTCTCTTGTATTTCAACGAAATAATAAATAAAAATAAAACGACAATTTCCAACTATTTAGAAGTGGGAGGTGGGCATGGCTTGTACATTTCTGAAGCAATAACGAGAATAGGGAAAAGTACTAGTTTTGATATGGTAGACATCAGTCAAAGCTCTTTAGATATTGCGAAAAAAATGGTTGACAATGAAAACGTTAATTACATACTTTCTGATATTTTTGACTACAATCCATCAAAAAAATATGATTTCATTACTATGGGTGAAGTCTTGGAGCATGTGGAAGATCCGATTGCTTTGCTGAAAAAGTTAGGCGAGTTATTAAGTGACAATGGTAAATTATATATTACAACGCCAACAAATGCCCCAGCAATTGACCATATTTATCTATTTAAAAACGCAAAGGAAATCCGTCAACTAATCAACGACGGCGGATTTAATATCGAGAATGAATTCTGTGTGTTTTCTGAGGATTTACCAGCTGAAATTTGTGAAGAATATAAAATATCAATGCTCTTTGCTGGCGTATTAACTAAAAAATAAAATCAAAATGGAATTACAACAAACTATTGAAGATCTAAACGAAATTTTTATTGATATCCTTGATAACGAAGATATTAAATTGACTTCTGACACTTCGGCGACAGATATTGAAGAGTGGGATTCTTTATCTCATATTATGCTCATCGTGAATATTGAAAAAAAGTATAAAATCAAGTTTACTTCAATTGAAATAGCTGGATTTAAAAATGTTGGAGAATTGGCGAAAACAATTCTCCAAAAATTAGACTGATCAATGGTTTAACTAAATGATTTTTAATTCGATACCATTCGCTCTTTTTTTACCCATTATTTTTATTCTTTACTGGATAATTGGGTCAAATCGACAATTATTACAGAATTCATTTTTGCTCTTTGCCAGTGTATTTTTTTATGCGTGGTGGGATGTTCGCTTTCTTTTTTTACTATTTTTCGCAATTTCTATTGGTTATTTTATCGGTTTTTGGTTAAACAAACTTGTTAAAAAAAGAAGATTCATTCTGTTTTCAGGAATGGCAATAAGTTTAAGCTTTTTACTTTTCTTTAAGTACTATAATTTCTTCATCACAAGTTTTTCCGATGCTTTTACATTTTTCGGAGGGAAAATAGAACTGCAAACATTAAAACTTATTCTACCACTCGGTATTAGCTTTTATACATTTAAAATTGTAGGATACTTGGTAGATGTCTACTACAGACGAATTGAGGTTTGTAAAAACCCAATGGAGTTCTTCCTTTTTGTTAGTTTTTTTCCCCAAATTTCTGCTGGACCAATCGAAAATGCTAATTCTTTATTGCCGCAAATCCAAAAGAAAAGAAAATTCAATCTCCAGCAAGCTTCAGAAGGCTTGAAGCACATTCTTTGGGGACTTTTTAAGAAAATTGCGATAGCGGATGCCTGTTCCGGATATGTGAACGACATTTTCTCAAACTATCAAGATTTTCCTGCAAGTGTACTTATAATTGGAGCTTTGTATTTTGCCATTCAAGTGTATGCGGATTTCAGCGGATATTCTGACATTGCCATTGGGATTGGAAAATTATTTGGCTTTGAGTTGATGAAAAATTTCAATTTACCATTTTTAAGTAAGAATATCACAGATTTTTGGCGAAGATGGCACATTTCATTGACGAAATGGTTTAACGAATACTTTTTTACACCCGTGTATACTTCCGTTCGAAACTGGGGTAACTTTGGTTTGTATTTCGCTATTTTTATGACTTTTTTATTGAGTGGACTTTGGCATGGTGCGAATTGGAACTATATACTGTACGGAGTTTTTCAAGGAATAGCTATCGTTTTAGAAACTGTAACTAAAAAGAAAAGAAAGAAGATAGAGAAACGCTTGGGTAAGAAGGTCTACTTGAATTTAAGCATTATGACAACAATGGTTTTTATCCTTTTCACATTTATTATTTTTCGCTCTCCAACTGTCTCAAAAGGATTTGATTATATAAGTCGTATATTTTCTTACAATATTCTCGAAATGCCCTCTAAATTAGCTTATTTGCCAATTATCTTTATTCTGCTATCCTGGGAGTGGCTGCAAAGAAATAGAACGCACGCTATGGATTTGAAACACCTTTCAACCCCTTTGCGATGGACAATTTATTTGGGCTTGACTTTTACAATGCTAAATTATTACGGACAAGAACAGGAATTTTTCTATTTTCAATTTTAGACTATGAAAAAATTCATTTATCGAGTATTTTTTTTCTTTGGCATCGTGGTGTTAGTAATGACTTTTAATTATACTTTCAATTCCTACTTTCTAAATAAACGCCATTTTGTTTCAAATGCGAATACCGTCATAATTGGCGACTCAAGAATGATGACAGGACTCGACCCGAGTTTAATTGATAATTGTATTAATACTGCTCAAAATTCAGAATCTTATTTCATCAGTTATTTCAAGTTGAAATACATTCTGAAATATTCCAAGAATGTGAAGAAGATTATTCTTGGTTTTTCTTATCCTAGTTTGTCAGCTTATATGGATAATCTCTATAAAAATGACTTCGCAACTGGTGATGTTTTGAATCGAATTTACCCAATAATCTCCATCAAGGATTTTGGATTCATACCTGTTGATAAAGAGAGATATTACACTATTATTTTTCGCAATATGTTTGTTTTACCTCAGAAAAATCATGAGAAATTCATCGGCAGGTTTACAGCTCTTCCAACTGGAATGAAAACTGCGAATGTTAATACTACAATTCAACGTCATTATTTTGACGCCAAATCAAAGAATTGTGGTGTTTCAGAGATAAACAGGGATTATTTGGATTCTATAATCATGTTGATAAAAGAAAACAAAATCCAAATGTATTTGGTTAATTTGCCGTTTCATCAACAATACCTAAAAAAAATACCCAAGAATTTCATTGACTTTTATAATAAGACTAAGGAAGAAGTAAAATCTACAGATGTGCATGTATTAGATTATGGAAATGAGAAATTAGATGATTCAAATTTCAAAGATCACGTCCACTTATCCTCCATTGGTGCATCCTTATTGTCAAAACGACTAAACCAAGATTTAAAATAGTTTTCTGAGTCAGCCTCTAAAGATTTAATTTTATTTAAACAAAAATAATAAAGTGAAAAAAATATTGAAAGAAATTATTAAGAGGCTCATTCCACAAATACTTATGAGTCAACCTGGAGTTTTAAAAAGAGATCAAAAACGAATTTCGGAAGTAAAGGATAAATTTAAAGGGCAAAGATGTTTCATTCTTGGAAATGGACCTTCTTTAAATGAAATAGATTTAGGTTTATTGAAAGATGAATATAGTTTTGCTGTCAATTCTATTTTTTATAAAACGAGAGAAATAGGCTACAAACCCAACTTTTTCGCTGTGGAGGACAATCATATTATCAATGACAATTTGCAGGAATTAATTGACTATGATTGTGAGTACATGTTTTTTCCAAGTAAGTATAAAAATAAAATTGGAAAAAGGCTGAACAGATATTTCGCAAATTTAGATTATAGTTTTTACATCAGCAGTAATCGTTTTTTTGAAAAATCAAGATTTTCAAAAGACTGCTCGAAACAAATTTATTGCGGACAAACCGTTACAATGATAAATTTCCAACTTGCTTACTATATGGGGTTTACAGAAGTTTATTTAATCGGTATGGATTTCAATTATGAAGTTCCAAAAAGTGCTGTTGTAGAGGGAAATCAAATTACTAGTACAGAAGCTGACCTCAATCATTTTCACCCTGATTATTTCGGAAAAGGGAAAAAATGGAATGATCCAAAATTAGATTTAGTGCTTCAAAGTTACAAGCTAGCGAAAGTAGAATTTGAAAAAGGGGGTCGGAAAATTATAAATGCAACAAAAGGAGGGAAGCTTGAGCTTTTCGAAAGAACAGATTATAACTCTCTTTTTTAAAGGAGCTTTTTCGGGTTTTTCTTGAGCAATCCTAAAGTCACCCAATACCTGAAGCGAAGGAGCATTGAGCTTCTTCCAGTCTTACCCTGAATTAAGTAAACAAAAGACAGTACAAAGGAAGCTGTCCACTTCAAGACTTCTGATAAAATAGCTTTGAAATAACTGAAAAAATTATCTTTTTTGCTGGTAAGTTGCTGACTATACCCGACGCCAATTGCTTGTGTTTTTACAAATTTCGCTGTTGTTCTTTCAATTGGCACACAATGATAAACTAGAGCGGTTGGTATATATTTTATTTTTGTTCCGCTTTTGTAAATTCGATTGAAAAGTTCTTTTTCTTCACCTCCCATCATATTTCCACCTGTTCTTCCAAAATTCGTATCAAATTGACCAACTTCTTTAAAAAGCGATGTTCGAAAAGCCATATTTGAACCTCTTGGGTATTGAGGATGTTTAAAAAATTTCTCTTCATCACCCATATCGAAATAACCAAGTATAGAGTTCAAATACTTATTCTCCCAACTTGGTATTCCATCTTCATAATGCAATAATATTTTTCCCCCAAGCGCATTTACGTTGTCGTTGTTAACAAATTCATCCACCACTACTTTAAAATAATTTAAATCGATAAAAGCATCGTCGTCAAGAAAAGTAATAACATCCCCGCTAGCTTCGCTAATAGATCGATTTCTAGCATATGACAATCCTTGCTGGAATTCCTCAAAATAACTGAAATTTATATCTGGATTTGCATATTTAAAATTCGCGCAAAGTTCCTTCGTATTGCCCGGTGAATTGTTATTTATTACAATAAGCTCAAATAAGCTTTTAGATAAGGTTTGCTTTCGAATACTTTCAAATATCTGTGGCAGATATTTCTCTCGGTTGAATGTACATATGGATGCTGTTAACTTCATTGTAATGTTAAAGTTAGTACAAATGTTAAATTCACTAATTGTATTTTATCTTTTTTAGTAATAATTGTTTCTCATTTGGGATACATTCCTAAATTTACCGCAAGAATGGGAATTGTACAACGAGACGCCTTAAGGACTTCGGTAATAAATTATATTGGATTAGGACTTGGTTACATTAACAAAGTCGTGTTGCTTGTGATGTTCCTTTCACTTGAAGAGGTTGGATTAATTAATTTAATTTTAGGTATTGGCGTTTTATTCGGTCAAGCGACAAGTCTCGGATCCGTCTTTGCTACTTGGAAATTCTTCCCGTTTTTTCAAAATAAAGACAAAAATAATTACGGATTCTTGGGTTTAATGATGGGTGTTGTTCTTCTTGGAATCATTATATTTTCTTCATTCTATCTGTGTTTGCAAAATGACATTGCTTATTATTACGAAGAGAAAAGTGCGCTATTTTCAAAATACTCTTTGTGGGTTATTCCTATTGGAATTGGTTATGTTTTCTATCTTCTTTTTGATAGTTATTTAAAAGTAATGTTCATCAATATTGTGTCCGTTTTCGCATATGAATTGTTGTTGCGCGTATGTATTAGCATTATTATATTTGCGTTTGGATTTAACTTTATAAGTTTTAACTATTTTATTGCATTTTACAGCTTAATCTACTTACTTCCTGCCCTTTATTTAATGTTATACATAATTAAAATAGGTGAATTTCATGTTCGATTCAGTTCCATAAATATTGCGAAACGCTTTCAGAAAATTATTATAAAGTTTAGTCTATTCTCCTACCTAAACACCTTTGGCTCAATCGCTGTTTTGACGATAGATTCAATTATGATATCAACGATGTTGGGATTAGAAGCAACGGGGATTTATACGACTATGATTTATTTAGTTTCAGCACTCCAGGTCCCATACCGATCGATGCTTCGCGTAGGTTCAGCACTCGTTGTTAAATATTGGAAAGAGAAAAATATGATAGAAATGAACAAAAGCTACAAGCAATTTAGCTCTGTTTCTTTGTACATAATTCTATTCCTCTTCTCAATTGTTTGGATTAATCGCACTGAAATATTCAGCATATTGCCTGACACATATAAGACTGGAATTAGTGTATTTGGAATAATTATGATAGGTAGAATAGTCGATCTTTATTTTGGCTTAAATACCTTAATACTTAGCTCTTCGAAAAAATATCGGATTGATTTAATATTTACGGGTATTCTTTTTGTTGGTGTATTCTTTCTGAATCTACTCTTAATACCGATTTATGGCATCGATGGTGCGGCTATTTCCACTACGATCGTAACATTGATTTATAGTTTTTCACGCGTCGGATATGTATATTGGATGTTTAAGCTTCATCCTTTCGAAAAATCACAGTTTGCTTTGATGGCTATTTTTGCAATAGGATTAATTACACTGTCATACATTCCATCCAAAAATACTTTCGATATACTCTGGATGGTTATGAAAACAACTTCATTAATTGTTTTAACGGTAATCCCAATTTTTGTTCTCAAAATTGAGCCAAACACCAATGACTATATCGTCAAGATATTGAATAGACTGAAAATCGTCAAATAATTACTTCACAAAAGCACGAATATTCAAAGTATGAACCTTTGGTTCTGTATTAGCAGTGACCGTTACCGTTTTTCTAATTTCATTTTTCTGATCTGGTTTCGAGTGAAAATTAACCGCTAATTTATCACTTTTCCCAGGTGCAATAGGTTTCGTTGGTTTTTCCGGTGTTGTGCAACCACAGCTTGCCGTAACATCTTCTATTACCAAAGGCTTATCGCCAGTATTGGTAACGATAAAGTAGGTTTTATTGTCTGATTCTGGCACTACATTACCATAATCATGATCTAAACGGTCAAAACTTAAGGTTGTTTTATTCGATTTTTCAAATATTATTCTCGCTAACTCATCTTTTTCTATTCGCTCAAGCTCAGCTTTCATTTCTTGATCCGATTGTTCTCCCGCCACCAGGGAAGAGACAATTTCACCTTTTTTTGAATCCACAGAATCATTGCAAGAAGCAATGAAAAGCGTCAAACTCATAAGCAACCAAATTCTTTTCATATCAATCTTTGTTTTGTTTATTATCGTGCAATTGCTAAATTCATTTTATCATAATCATTCGTCCTTAAGACTTCAATGGCTTTTTGGAGAATTTCATTGTTGATATTATAAATTTCATAAAACTCTGAATAACCCCATAAGTCTTGCGCAAAGGTTGCTTTTAATCGAGTGTCAATTAATTTTTGAGCTACTTCGTATTCTTTTCCGTCGTATTTGAACTCTGAATTTTCCTTCTTAACATATTCAAAAAATTCATCCACCAATTTTTTGTCACACTGGAAATTATTTTTGAATGACGCAAAGTCCGGATAAGATTTAGTCATTTTTTTTCTATTTGAATTGAGGTAGGTCAAGGCAAATGAGTTAAAGTAGCCACTTCGAGCTAATACTCTAAACATATCATTTATTCCCGTTGTATCCAATGGAACAAAAACATCTGGCATAATTCCTCCGCCGCTATAAACAGTTCTATTGGTCAATAAAGTAGTATGTTTTAGGGAATCAGGAAATTTAATACTATCAATATTTGTGAACTCACCATGTAAATAACGTTGTGTAATATCATCTCTGTACCCTTCTTTATCATCATATGGTTTTTGGATGAATCTTCCGGAGGGAGTGTAATAACGAGCTATTGTCAATCTAATTTGTGCGCCATCACTTAAATTAATTGGTCGCTGAACTAAACCTTTGCCAAAAGTTCTTCTTCCAACAATTAAGCCTCTGTCCCAATCTTGAATTGCACCAGAAACAATTTCACTGGAAGAGGCTGTGTACTCATCTGTTAGAACGATTACCTTACCTTCTTCCCAAAGACCTTTCACACCCGCCTTTAATTCACTTCTCGGCTGCATTCTTCCCTCAGAGTAAACAATTAATTTATCACCTGACAAGAATTCATCAGCTACTTCTTGCGCGCCATAAAGAAGGCCGCCGCCATTTCCTTGTAAATCAAAGATTAACTCCTTCATTCCTTTTTTACGCAAAGCATCTATACTCGCGCGCAGTTCATCCAAAGTAGTTTTTGAGAAACTATTCAACTTAATATAGCCGATTTCCGCATCTATCATATAATAACTATCTACGGAGAATACAGGTATTTTATCCCTTGTAATTGTAAAATCAATCGGTTTCTTACCGCTTCCTCTGATAATTTGAATTTTGACTTTGGTCCCGGTTTCTCCCATTAGTTTTTCTCGAACTTGGCTATTTTTTAGCCCAGTTCCCGCAATAATTTCAGAAGCGACACTAATTATTTTGTCACCAGGCAAAAGTCCAACACTTTCTGATGGACCACCCTGAATTGTCTGAACAACCAGTAGTGTGTCTTTCAAAATTTGAAAACGAATACCTATTCCGACAAAACTGCCATTTATGCGTTCATTCGCATCATCAACATCGTCTTTTGCAATGTAAGAAGAATGCGGATCTAGTTCACTTAGCATCGTCACAATTGCCTTTTCAGTGAGTTCGTCTTTATTGACATCATCAACATACATCCTTGTAATGTATTGAAGGACTTCGTTAAACTTATCAGAATTGGGTGATTTTATCTGTCCAAAACTTGTTAATGGAATTAAAGAAAACAAGGAAATAATTAAGGAGAAATTTTTTACAAGATTCATGTGCTATAAACTTTAGGCTAAAATAAGAAGTTTTACGGTTTTATTCTTTGAATGTAAGCCCCATATCTTAAATAAATGTTAAACAAAATCATAAACATTAGAGTGTTGAGAGAAATTTTAATTGTTCGCAAAATTTCTTGTGCAATCTTCGTTACTTCGTATGGTGAAGATAAAATATATATCGCTGATAATTTTAATAAGTTTTTCTTGCTTTTGCAGGAATTTACATGCGCAAATAAAGCAATTCGATAAGTTAGAGCAACTTTATGCTCAACAACATTATAAATTGGTTTATTTAAAATCAATCAAATTATTAGATCGACCGGATAATGATTTTTCACAATTGCCAAAGTTCTACAAAAGTCTTAGTCTATTTCAATTGGCGCAAAATGATCGTTGGTTAAGACGCAATAAAACGGCTTTAAAAATTGCTGCAGAGCTATTTGAAGAAATTAAAACCTCAGAAGATGGTTATAAAGTTTTCAATGCGCATATGAATGAAGTCTCGGAGTTAAAAACCGATTTAACTTCTTGGGGAGAGGATCTAAAACGGACAGGGCACGATGAGACTGCAGATCAGTTAAAAAAAATATTGAATACACTTTTCAATAATGTCCCTAATATTAAGGAAAAAAATATAAATCCAATAATTCGCACGACTCCAGTTGGAAACGACAAGCGCTCACAAATAATAGCTTTTGCTGAGAAACAAATGGGCGTTCCATATCAATGGGCTGGAACTACGCCGAAAGGATTTGATTGCAGTGGTTTTACATCTTATGTAATGAATGAATTTGGTCTTCCTATCCCTAGACGTGCAGTTGATCAACTAAAATCCTCTAAAAAGAAAAAAGAAAAAAATGTAGAAAAAGGCGATCTAATCTTTTTTAATAGTGGGTCGGGAATTAGTCACGTAGGTATTGTTGTTTCAGAAAGAGGTGAAAGTTTGAAAATGATTCATGCCAGCTCGTCTAAAGGAGTCGTAATTACCGACCTTGAAAGTTCTTCCTATTGGAAAAACAGATTGGATAGTTTCGGTACTTACTTGGATTGAAATTTAAAAATTCTGAAAACTATAACCCCAACAAGAACGACTAAAACAGCACCCATAGCAAGTACAAAAGTATTGTGCTTTATCTCAAATAGGAATGGAAATGCAGTGACGAGGCATCCGCATAAGAACAAATAATCCATCTTCGATTGAAATAATATTTTCCCCGTATATGTATATAATGACATTAAGAATAAAAATATAGCTCCACCGAAAAGTGGACCCCAATAATTTTTAAAAATTAGAGGAAATAAAAAACCACTTGCCGTAAAAGTATAGAGTAAAAAGCCGAGTAGAAGTAAAATATTCTGAAACTTCAAATGAATAGGGAAAAGTAAAAGTGTATTCAAGAACACGAGAACTCCGGTAAAACCGATGAAAATATATTTAGAGGCAATAATAAATTCTTCATTCACAATAACAGCATACAAGCCGTACAGTATAAGTCCCAAATGAATGAATAATAAAATACGAAGAGTCAATTTCATGCCTACGAAAATAAGAAAATCATTTTACCTTAAATGGTATTATCTATCCGACGATTCTTTTGCTCTTCGTTGTTTTTCAACAAGAACGACTAAGTTCCACAACGCGCGAGCACCAACGTTGGCATCCCATTCGTCTTCTTTTCCAGGCGCAACTTCGTTTAAATCGAAGCCTATAATTTCTCTGCCTGATTCTAAAAGCGAAAAGAATAAATAATTAATTTCTTCCAGTTGAAACCCACCAGCTACAGGTGTGCCAGTATTTGGACAAAGAGCTGGATTTAAGCCATCTATATCAAACGAAATATAAACTTTTAGGGGTAATTCACTAATAATATCATTCACCTGAGCTTTCCAAGTTTTACCTTCATATTGCTCTTGTTTCAATTGCCAATCAAAGAACGTTTGAATACGACCGTTACTTTTTTCAATCATTTCCACTTCAGAAGGAGCAATGTCTCGAATTCCAACTTGCACTAAACGAATTAACTTGTCACAAGAATTTAGTGCATTATACATTATACTCGCATGCGATTGTTGAAATCCTTCGTAAGCAATTCTTAAATCTGCGTGCGCATCTATTTGCAAAATTCCAAATTCTTCGCCGCAATCGTTTAATGCCTCTATTAAACCTAATGGTGTACTGTGTTCTCCACCTAATATTGCGACTAAAATACCTGATTCAAGCAGTTTTGAAGCTCTTTCTTTCAAGTTTTCTTTAAGAACATGATGACCGTTATTAATTTGATTAACAACATCTTTAAAATGTGCATTTGCACTTACGTCGCCGCCATTTTCCAGGAAATCAAAATATTCAATACAATCCAGACAAAAACGATCGTTAATTTCTTTCCATTCTTTTGAGATGGGTGCCAGGAAAACTTTTGTTTCGTGCGCATTATGCAATTTGGAATGAAAAAAGTCCAGTTGAAGTGAAGCGTCTAAAATAGCTTTTGGACCATCACTTGTTCCTTTTCTGTAGGATGCGGTGACATCCCAAGGAACTGGAATCAAAACAATATTTGCTTCACGCTCTTCAACTGGAAAACCAAAAATATTTCCATTGGGAAGGGCCATGCCATTTGGATCGTAAGTCGACATAAAATTATTTCACCATTTCTTTTACAAAGTTCGGCGTTGCAAAACTACCTATATGAACTTCTGAGTTGTAATAACGTAATCCTTTGGCTTCAACAAATTGATCTATTTCTGAATGATTTGAAACCTTCTTAGGGGATTTATCTCCTTTAATTCCATACTGAAAACTCCACATTCCAGTGGGGTAGGTAGGTACAAAAAACAAACTTATTGGAGCTCTATCTTTTCCGAAAATTCCTTGTAAAGTATGGTTTAATTCTGCGAATGCTTTTTCATTGAATTTAGGAGACTCTCCTTGCGCGACTAAAATCCCATCTTTTTTCAATGCCTTATAGCAATTATTATAAAATTCCTCCGAAAACAATCCTTCTGCAGGACCAACGGGATCGGAACCATCAACAATAATTAAATCGTATAAATCTTGTTTTGCATTTTTAACAAAGGCAATTCCGTCGGCAACAATTAGCTCTAATTTAGGGTTATCAAAAGCAGCAGCAATTTCCGGCAAAAACTCTTTACATGATTGTATCACTTCGTTGTCAATCTCAACCATAGTGACTTTCTCAATGGATTCATGACGCAAAATTTCACGAACAGTTCCTCCGTCGCCACCGCCAATTACTAATACATTTTTCACCTTGCCATGTGTGAAAATTGCCGGATGCGAAATCATTTCATGGTAATGAAATTCGTCATCTATAGTAGTCATTACCATATCGTCCAAAGCTAACATTTTACCATATTTATATGATTCAAGTATTCTCACACGTTGAAAAGGTGATTGAACATCATAAAATACTTCTCCAGTAAATCGCAAAGACAAAGCTTGATTGTCATCTTTATCTGTAAACCACACATTGCGCGTATAGAAATCGGGGTTTTTCCAGACCGTTCCCTCGTCTTGTGCTTTTTGACGCATGGAAGTCATATCAAAATCGTTTCTTGTTAACAAGTTAACTGAACCGCGCTTCATTTCTATTGCTGAATAAGATTTAGATTTAAATGCTTCCTTCAATAAATCGAATGAAACCCAAGAATCCATATCTCCGCAGGTAAATAAGTCTACTGCTGCATAACCATATTCTGGCCATGTATGAATCGCTAAGTGACTTTCCTCAATGACAACAACTCCAGAAACCCCGTAAGGTGAGAAATGGTGGAAAGTTGAATTAATTACCGTAGCTCCCGCGGCCCTCGCTGCAGCTACCATGTCTCGTTCTATCCCCGCTACATCGTTCATCAGTTTTGGATCGCAATTCATGAATTCAACCAAAATATGATTTCCTAAAGCTACACTCATTTTATTATCGTTTTATTGGAGCACAAATATATTGGTTAATAAATAAATCGAAGCGTATTAGAGATTCAAATTTCATATGTTACTTGATTTTTAACCAAAAATTTAAGTAAATACTTCTTTTCGTATTATTCACTTTTTAGAATTGCTCAATTGCACCCAAACCGAAAAGAGCAAAGTCATACTTACAAGGGTCAACTGGATCGAATTGTTTAAGATTATTCATTAGTTCCTCAAGTGCCTGCCAATCGTCTTGTTTTCGATTGATTAATCCAAGTTTTCTGCTGACGGCACTCGTATGAACATCCAGAGGAAGATACAAGTCAGAAGGAGAAATATTTTCCCATATCCCAAAATCTACACCTTTTTTATCGTCTCTCACCATCCATCTTAGAAACATATTTAAACGTTTAGCGGCTGATTTCTTCATTGGATTTGCCAAATGTTTTTCAGTTCGTTTCTCATGCGGAAAGGCGAGAAGGCTATTCCTGAAGTTGACTATTCTCCCTTTAACGCCCGGTATTTCTGAATTCACACTAAAGCTATCTTCAAGTGAATTAGATTTTTCGTAAACACGTTTCAGCGCGCCTAAAAAAAATTGCAAATCACTAGTCTGGAATGTTCTATGGACAAAATGAATATCTTTAAAATCTTCATCAGTATGCATCATAACAAATTCGTACGGCTCATTTTTAAAAATTTCCGTCAATCGTTTTCCACTTGCGATAATAGATTTTCGGTTTCCCCAAGCAATTGTTGCCATGAGCAAACCCATTATTTCTATGTCCTGTTTTTTTGAGAATTGATGCACAATTCCAAGAGGATCTTCGGCTAGAAAATCTATTGTGTTGAATTGTTCGACTTTTTCATCAAGAAAGCACTTTAATTCTTTGAATTTGAATGAATTAGACAAACAATCCATCCGTCATTTTTAACTTTCTATCGGTCATATTCGCTAAACTCTCGTTGTGTGTTACGATAACAAATGTATGATTGAATTGGTCTCTTAAATCAAAAAACAATTTATGCAATGCCTCTGAATTTGCTGAATCTAAATTTCCCGAAGGCTCATCTGCAAAAATAACTTTTGGCTGATTTATTAATGCTCGAGCAACTGAAATTCTCTGCTGCTCTCCTCCTGACAGTTCTTGTGGTTGGTGATTAGCCCTATCTGATAATCCTAAAATCTCTAAATATTCTTCGGCCTTGTTCTCAGCATCTGTTTTTGAAAGACCACGTATTAAAGCTGGCAACATTATATTTTCAATCGCAGTGAACTCTGGCAATAGCTGATGGAACTGGAAGATAAAACCAATATTTTCGTTTCTGAACTGGGCGATTTTACGATCTGAAAGTCCTGAAAGATCTGTGTTGTCAATTGACACGAAGCCTCTATCTGCCCTATCTAAGGTGCCTAGTATTTGAAGTAGTGTCGTTTTTCCTGCTCCAGAAGAGCCAACGATGGACACAACTTCTCCGGGCTGCACGTGTAAATCAATTCCTTTCAGAATTTCTAATTCACCGTAATTTTTATAGATTCCGTTCGCTTTAAGCATTATTTTTCCAATTTAATGCTGTGCCCCATTTTATCTCTTTTCGTTTTCAAATAAAGATCATTATGGACATTGCCGTCTATTTCAAGTGCAACATTATCAACAATTTCTAATCCATATCCAATCAATCCGGAACGTTTTTTTGGGTTATTTGACATCAAACGTATTTTTGTAATACCCATATCACGGATTATTTGTGCTCCGATTCCATAATCCCGACTATCTGCTTTAAATCCTAATTCAATATTTGCCTCGACAGTGTCGCGACCTTGTTCTTGCAGTTTGTATGCTTTCAGTTTATTCACTAAGCCGATTCCTCGACCCTCTTGATTTAAATAAACAATAACTCCTTTACCTTCAGCTTCAATCATTTCCATTGCCTTATGCAATTGAGGACCGCAGTCACATCTACAAGACCCGAAAATATCACCGGTCATGCAAGACGAATGAACTCGAACCAGTACAGATTCATCTTTAGTCCATTCTCCTTTGTACACTACTAAATGCTCTTTACCTGTATTTATTTCTCGGTACGCCACCATTTTGAAATCACCCTGGACGGTCGGCAATTGCACCTCAACTAATCTTTCAATTAGTGATTCGTGTAACAATCGATACTGAATAAGATCCTCAATGGACACAATTTTTAATTCAAAGCGCTTGGCAATTCCCATCAATTGTGGAAGTCTCGCCATTGTGCCATCCTCATTCAAAATTTCGACAATAACACCGGCTGGTTCAAAACCTGCAAGTCTAGAAAAATCTATTGCCGCTTCGGTATGTCCAGCTCTTCTTAAAACTCCGCCTTTTTTGGCGCGAAGTGGAAAAATATGTCCGGGTTTCCCAAGTTCCTCCGGTTTTATTTTCGGATCAATTAACGCCAAAACAGTTTTAGACCTGTCCGAAGCTGAAATTCCGGTAGTACAACCGTGGCCAATTAAATCGACTGAAACTGTAAAAGGAGTTTCATAGGCTGCCGTATTGCTTTGAACCATCAAACTTAAGCCCAATTCGTCACACTTATTTTCTACTATTGGAGCGCAAATCAATCCTCGTCCATGCGTTGCCATGAAATTGATAATCTCAGGCGTTACGTTTCGCGCGGCTGTAAGAAAATCACCTTCATTTTCACGGTCTTCGTCATCCACTACGATAATAACTTTACCGTTTTTTATATCTTCGATTGCTTCTTCAATCGTATTTAATTTTATACTCATTTCTCTGAAATTCCTTGCGAAAGTAAGGCTAATTTACGACACTCGCTCTTACTTTCATGTTAAACAGTCCTTAGCTCTTCCTGTTCGTTTATTGGTTTCCGGAAAACAACTTTTCCGTCAAATACATCCATAATTATGTTTTCGTCGGCACTTACTTTCTGCGCTAATATAGATTTTGACAACTCATTGAGAATTAACTTTTGAATTAGTCTTTTTACTGGTCTTGCCCCAAAGTAGGGGTCATATCCAGTAATGGCGATCCATTTATGCGCATCTTCCGTTATTTTTAATGAGTATCCTTTCCTTTTCATCAATTCCACTAAATTATTTAATTGAATGGTAACGATCTCTTTTATATTGGATCTTGTTAAAGGCGGAAACAACACTATTTCGTCAATTCTATTTAAGAATTCTGGACGAATTTTTTGTTTTAAAAGGTCATCTATCATAAATTTTGCTTTTCGCTCAATTTCAGGGTATTCCGACTCCTTTTTACCATCAAAGTGCTCATGAATCTGTTGAGAACCAATGTTCGAGGTCATTATTATTATTGTGTTTTTAAAATTCACTACTCGACCTTTATTGTCTGTTAAACGACCATCATCAAGAATCTGAAGCAAGATATTAAAAACATCAGGATGTGCTTTTTCAATTTCATCCAACAAGATAATAGAGTAGGGACGACGTCTAACAGCCTCAGTCAATTGTCCTCCTTCTTCGTAACCTACATATCCCGGGGGCGCCCCAACCAATCGACTAACAGAATGCTTTTCTTGGTACTCAGACATATCAATTCTAGTCATTGAATTTTCATCGTTGAATAGATATTCAGCAAGTGCTTTTGCTAATTCTGTTTTTCCGACACCTGTCGTTCCTAAGAAAATGAAAGATCCGATTGGTTTTTTATCATCTTGCAATCCAGCGCGAGAGCGTCTAACTGCATCCGATATTGAGGTTATCGCTTCATGCTGACCAACAACTCGTTTCCCTAATTCATCTTCCAAGCGCAACAATTTCTGCACTTCACTTTCTATCATTCTATTTACAGGTATTCCAGTCCATCGAGAAACGACTTCGGCAATTTCTTCGGCATCCACCTCTTCTTTGATTAATTTACTTGTCAGTTGTATTTCAATTAATTCTCCCTTAAATCTTTCGAGTTTAGCTTCCTCTTCTTTTATTTTTCCATATCGAAGTTCAGCTACCTTTTCATAATCACCATTTCTCTCAGCTTGCTCTGCTTCAAATTTGTACTGTTCGATTTTTTCTTTTGAAGCCGAAAGATTTTGCCCAGCATTTCTCTCAGTTTGCCATTTTGCAAAAAAAACATCTCTTTTCTGTTTTAAATCAGATAGGTCTTTATCCAACTGGATCAGCTTTTTAGTCTCATTTTCTCTTTTTATTGCTTCTCTTTCAATTTCCAGCTGCATGATTTTTCTTTCCAATTCATCTAGCTGTTCTGGTTTAGAATTAATTTCCATTTGTAATTTTGCAGCAGCTTCATCAATTAAGTCAATCGCTTTGTCTGGAAGAAAACGTTCCGTTATGTATCTTTGAGATAATTCAACAGCAACTAAGATCGCTTCATCTTTAATAATCACTTTATGATGATTCTCATATTTTTCTTTTATTCCTCTTAAGATCGAAACGGCATCCTCAGCGTTTGGTTCATTGACCAAAACAGTCTGAAATCGTCTTACAAGTGCTTTGTCTTTCTCAAAGTACTTTTGATATTCAGATAAAGTCGTGGCTCCAACTGCTCTTAATTCACCTCTGGCCAAAGCCGGCTTCAAAATATTTGCTGCATCCATTGCGCCATCACCGCCTCCAGCACCGACCAAAGTGTGGATTTCATCAATAAATAAAATAACTTCTCCTGCAGAATCGGTAACTTCTTTTATTACTGCTTTCAATCTCTCTTCAAACTCACCTTTGTATTTTGCACCCGCAAGAAGAGCACCCATATCCAATGAAAAGACTTTTTTGTCAGCTAAGTTTTCTGGAATATCACCTTCCACTATACGATGAGCAATTCCCTCGGCAATTGCTGTTTTGCCAACACCAGGTTCTCCAATTAGAATAGGGTTATTTTTTATTCTTCTCGAAAGAATTTGTAGAACACGTCTAATCTCATCGTCACGCCCGATTACTGGATCTAATTTCCCCTTTTCCGCGAGTTCATTCAAGTTCTTTGCATACCTACTTAAAGATTGATAGTTCGAGTCTTGCAAAGGATCATCTACTTTATTACCGTTTCTTAATTTCATTATTTCTTTGATTAGTTTTCTAGAATCAATTTTATTATCCTTAAATAATCTTCCGATTACATCGCGGGAATCAAGCATAGAAGCGAATATTGCTTCCGCACTAACAAATTTGTCATCCCATCTCTGAGATATTTTTTCTGCATTTTGAAGTGTACGCTGCAAATCATTAGATATTTGAACTTGCGAACCATCTGTTGTGGGGAGGCTTAAAACTATCTTTTCAATAGTTTTAGTAAAAGATATAGACTCTAATCCGATTTTACCTAGTAAAAAACCAGTAACATATTTGTCATTTAGTATTAGAGACAATAAAACATGACTATTTTCAATTACCGTTTGACTGTTTTCCTGAGCTATAACTCCAGCTGCATTTATTATTTCTTTCGACTTGTTTGTGTATTTTTCAAAATTAATCATCTTTTTTTAAGCTTATTGATAGCTATCAAATGCTAATCCAAAAAGGTAAATCGGAAAATTCGTCAGTGCAAACTTTTATTTCATGGCTTTTTGACAGATTAGTTATCAACATTTTTTTTAATTTGAATGTTAATATCTGTAACCTATTCAAGTGAACTCCGTACTCAATACTAAAATCAAACTTTTAATTTGTATCTGATGAAACGAAATTTACTTTTACTGTATGTTCTTTGTTTAAGCAATCTATATGCTGAAACTATCAATTCTACGGCGTTAAAAATAGATTATATTGATAAATGGAGAGGCACAGCGATTCAGCAAATGTTACATAATAAAATTCCAGCAAGTATCACTTTAGCGCAAGGAATTATTGAAAGTGCCTCTGGAACTTCTGAACTCGCGACTAAGGGCAACAATCATTTTGGGATTAAATGTCATAACTGGAAAGGGGATAGAATGTTTCATGACGATGATTTAGCGGGGGAGTGTTTCCGTGTATACGGAACCGTCGAATTGTCTTTTGTAGACCATAGCGAATTTTTAATTGGTCGTCCTCGATATGCGGAATTATTCACCTTGAATACAACCGATTATGTTGGTTGGGCCAAAGGTTTGAAAAAGGCTGGTTACGCTACGAATCCGCAGTATGCAGATATGTTAATCAAATTAATAGAAGAATTTCATTTAGATGATTATGACGCTAGTTTTATGCTTAAGCAAGAGAAAAGTGAATTATTAACTTCAAATAGAAATAGATTTGATCAAGCACATTCCATTCAATCAAAAAACAATCGGAGCAAATATATAGTGGTTCAAAAGGGGGATACATATTATAGAATTTCTCAAGAGTTTAGTATGGCAATGTGGGAGCTGAGACAATATAATGATTTTGAAGCAAAAAAAGATGTACTTGTAGAGGGTGACATAGTGTACATTCAACCCAAGAAAAGAAATTCAAATAAATCTAAAGAATATGTAACAAAGGAAATATTGGAATCCTTAATTATGATTTCCCAAGATTTAGGAATAAAACTAAAAATATTAGAAAGAAAAAATTCAAATTATACATCAACTCAAATCCTACCGATAGGAACAAAGATAAGACTTTAGAAAGTCGAAAGTAGTAATTAAAAGATGTCCGAATTTATTCGGGCATTTTTTTTTATTCGTATCTTAGCATTCCAATAATTAGTATTTTCAAACTCATATAATTGATCAGCAACTGTTAGCGCATTAAAATGAAACCTTCGAACGAATTATTTAAATTAATAAATTCCATGACCAAATCTGAGAAGCGGTTTTTTAAACTTTCTTCTTCTTTGCAATCTGGAGAAAAAAATTATTTAAAAATATTTGATTTTATTGAGAAGCAGACTAGCTACGATGAAGGTGAATTAAAACTCAACTTTGGTAAAGAACGCTTTATAAAGCACCTTCCGTCCGAAAAAAATCATTTATACAGACTCATACTAAAAAGTTTGCGCGCATTTTACAGTGAACACACTGTATCCAGTTTATTAAAACAAGAAATTAAAAATATTGAGATTCTGTACAACAAAGCTCTTTTTAAAGAATGTGAAAAGTTTGTATCAAGGGCAAAAGAAATTGCGAAAGAATATGAGAAATTTTATTACTGGTTTGAGCTTCTTTCTTGGGAAAAAAAATTATTGGAGGAAGCTTATGAATCAGGAGAATTTTCGGTAAATCTTGATGATTTAATAGAGGAAGAAAGAAGGGTTATAGACAGATTGCGCAATTTGGCTGAGTACCAAATAATTTATTCGAAAATAAATCTTTTATTTAGAATTGGAGGTTTTGCCAGAAATAAAAAAGAAAGAGAAGAAGTTGAGAAAATTGCAGATTATCATCTTATAAAAGGAAAAAACACAGCGATTTCAACACGAGCGACAACAATGTGCTATTACATAAAAGGACTATGTGCTGCTACAAATCGAAATTACGACGATGCCTTTACCTTTTTTAACAAAACAAGGGCTGTTTACGATAAAAACCCAAAAGTAAAGGAGGATTCTCCACAACGTTATTTAATGACATTAGCACATCTATGTCGATGTCACATTGAAAACAAGGATTTCACAAAATCAGCAGACTTAATCAATGAAATTCGTGAGTTAAAAGCGCATAAAGGATTTAATTCCATGGATATTGAGGTTAAAATATTTACGAATTCATACAATCTTGAGGTAAAGCTTGCCCAAATACAAGGAGACTTTAAAAGAGCTGTTGCATTAATTTCTGAGATAGAGGAGAGGAATGCGGAATATGGGGAAATGATCAATAAAGAGCAAGCCGTTCTTTTCAATTATAACATAGCATACAGCTGTTTTGCCGTCAATGAGAATAAACAAGCTCTGATCTATTTAAATCATGTTTTAAACGATAATGAACAAAATTTGCGGCAGGACATTTATAGTTTCGCACGTGTTTTTAATCTCGTTCTTCATTACGAATTAGAAAACTATGATTTCATGGAGTATATTATAAAGTCAACGAATCGCTATCTCAATAAGCATGAACGAACTTTAGAATTGGAAACTTCTCTCATCAAGCACTTAAGAAAATTATCAAAAACCTCTGTTGAAAAGGATCGAATGGTCATTTATAAAGAATTTAAATCCGAGTTAATTCATTTATTAAACGATGAAAACGAAAGTGTTGTGCTTGAATATTTTAATATTGTGGGTTGGATCGAAATGAAATTAAACAATATTTCTTTCAGTGAAGCCGTAAAGTTAGAGATTAATTGAATGCATAATTCGCAGAAAGTACGATTCCTTGAGTACGAATTTTGTGTTTCGCTGAGCTACCATAAAATGCAGTATAATTCCTTGAATATTCTGAAATTCTATAGCTGAAATCAACGTTCACTTTCCCTTGTTTAAACCCAAACCCAGCGGAGTAACTTTTGTCGACACCTATCTCCACACCGATACTCTTTTTATATGCATTTCCATAGAGCCTTAAACCACCTCGAAAATAAAAAATTGAATTGAGCACAATTTCAGCGCCGAGTCGGAGATTTAAGGCGCTTTTCAGCACTTTTTTAGCGTCAGCATTTTCAGTCGTAAAATCATAGGCCTGATAGTTCTCGACATCCTTAGTTGATCGCAAGTTTGCCCAACGATAGTTAATATATTCCAAATCAGCATTTAAGCACCCCTTCGTTCCCAAAATATAGGCGATTGATCCAATAAGTTTTGGTGGAGTTCTTAATCGATAATTGTAATCACCGTAAGGCTTTAATGAATCATTCAATTTGATTGTCTGGTCTGAAAACACAGAAACCATATCTGCATCTGTTTTGTCCGTTAAATCGTAATATGTGGCAGAATGAAATGCGAATCCAATACGTACATTATCTTGAGGTAAATATATGGCGCCCAATTTTAAATTAAATCCACTGCCTTTTGTGTTCAAATGATAATCGTATTCAAAACTACGTAATGTATTTCCTGTTGTATCCATAACATCCTCACGATGTTTAATTTGCTCATCATATCGAATCGTCCGGATGCCAATATTACCACCTAGATATAAAGAGTTGGTATAGTTTTTTGAAAAGGAAATGTAATATTCATTCATACCACCTTTGGTGTCAATTTGTCTTTGGTGATACTGATTACCATTATTGTACAGAGCAGGAATGTATCCGTTTGCATCGTTAGGATCCGGGTTAATAGCATAAGTCTCCCAAGCTAAAGATGATGTAAAAGGATGAGTGAGATATAAGTCTGACGACTGATAACCGTATGCTTTGGCAGCGAAATCGTCAAGTAAAGATTCGAATTGCTCGCCTTCATATCTAAAGCTGTTGGTGTAATTTTGCAATTTATTGTACCCAAATCCAAATTGAGAAAATAAAAAACCTTTTTGATTTCTCGATTCATCGATAACAAAAACAAATCCTAATGTGTTTAACTTGAATAAATTATCTATTGTTTGCGACTGTTTTCCATTAAAAAGCAAGCTATTATTTATTTTGGAATAAGCTAAAGATGAGCTGAACTGCGAAGTTGAATAGCGTCCAAAGCCAGCTGGATTAATCTGTGATGAACTTAAATCAGCCCCTAAGGCTCCGAAAGAACCTCCCATAGCTTCAAAACGCGCACCGCCTTGAATATCTGTTTTCGAATATCGAAATAAATCAGCATCACCCTGGCAAAAAGAAACTGTAGAAATAAAAAGCACCAAAGTGCTCATTAATATTTTCATGTATACTCGAATTTATTGTCTTCGGCCTCCAGAGGATGAAGCAGGTGTCGAAGTCGACCGACTTTGGGGAGATGTAGCTGAACCACCAGAAGATCTTTGGGAGGGAGCAGAAACAGAACTATTACTTCTACCTGATGTTCCGAAGGACGAAGAACGTCCAGAATTAACTCTTGACTCTGGACCAGTGTAGTTGCCGTTTCCTCTTGATTGGACAGGTCTTGCCTGCTGATTGTTATACCTTGCCGGAGCTGCACGTTGATTAGAGCTCACTCTTTCATACGAAGACTGTTGCGAATGAGAAGAGCTTACACCAGTTCGAGAAATTGTTTGTCTAATTTCCCTAGAGTAAAGATTCGAATTGCCAAAACTTGTAGGATTTGACTGTTGATTCGGTATTTGGGCTTTTAATTGTTGCGTTCCGCCTCGACTCACTCCAGAAAAGTAACCAGAACCAGTAGACCGAGGTCCACTGACGTAGTGACCATTCCCAGGCAAATTGTGGGCATTTGATGAAAAGCCTGAACCAGTATTGAATCCTCCATAATAATAGGAATTGCCTCCATATCCTAAATACGGATTATTATAAAATGAATTATATCCGTTAAAACCTGCATTGTGATAAAAGACATATGGGTTATAGTTTGTGTAGGGACTAAAAGACATATAATTCCCAAAACCGCCCGAATTGTACATTGGATAAATAATGCCCGGATAAAAATAAGGCGATCTATATGAAGCAGGCGCATTACTCATGCTCGTGGATGCGTTCATAGGGTTGTAATATCCCGTTGTCGGATTATTGCTAACTTCACGATATTTAAAGGTTTCGTAGGAAGTTTCATCTAACAAGTTGTAACCTATCGGGATGGCTGCAGTTTTCAGAATGTAAACATCGTCATCTAAAATAGGTCTAGAACTTGAACAAGCGCTCAAGAACATAAGCATTACAATAAATCCGTATATATTAAGTTTAGTTTGCATCAGGTAAAATTTTATATACCGAAATTATAGTTTTCTTCCTATTTTTACAAACTTTTTCCGTTAAAATAGTACAAAACCGACAAATGGCACAAGAATATACAAAAAGAGCAGACGATTATTCTAAATGGTACAATGAAATAGTAGATCGCGCTGATTTAGCCGAGCATTCAGATGTAAAAGGATGTATGGTGATAAAACCGTATGGATACGCCATTTGGGAAAAAATGAAGGACGCCTTAGATGCTAAATTTAAAGAAACTGGCCATTCAAATGCCTATTTTCCATTATTTATTCCAAAATCTTATTTCAGTAAAGAGGCATCGCATATTGACGGATTCGCCAAGGAATGTGCTGTTGTAACGCACTATCGATTGAAAAATGCTGAAGACGGGTCTGGCGTTATTGTCGACCCCGATGCAAAATTGGAAGAAGAGTTAATCGTGAGACCTACTTCTGAAACAATCATATGGAATTCTTATAAAAAATGGATTCAATCTTATCGCGATTTACCAATCCTAATTAATCAATGGGCAAATGTCGTGCGATGGGAAATGCGAACTCGCTTATTTTTAAGAACAACAGAATTTCTCTGGCAAGAAGGACATACGGCTCATGCCACTAGGGAAGAGGCTGTTGAAGAAACTGAAAAAATGCTCGAGGTTTACGCAGATTTTGCTCATGACTTTATGGCGATGCCCGTAATTAAAGGAAAGAAAACAGAAAGTGAAAGATTTGCGGGAGCACTAGAAACTTATTGTATTGAAGCTATGATGCAAGATGGAAAGGCTTTACAAGCGGGGACTTCTCATTTTTTAGGTCAAAATTTTGCGAAAGCTTTTGATGTTAAATATACAGATAAAACAGGTAAATTAGAATATGTTTGGGCAACATCTTGGGGTGTTAGTACAAGATTAATTGGAGCACTCATTATGACGCATTCAGATGATGCTGGCCTTGTTTTACCTCCTGCATTAGCGCCAATTCAAGTTGTATTTGTTCCGATTTTCAAAACAGAAGAGGAACAAGAGGCCATTGATGAGAAAATTCATGGATTAATGAAAGACATGAAATCTTTAGGCATCTCTGTCAAATACGATGACGACTCTAATAAACGTCCAGGGTGGAAATTTGCAGAATATGAAGTAAAAGGCGTTCCCGTCCGTGTTGCAATTGGCCCAAGAGATCTAAATAACAATCAAGCGGAAGTTGCTCGACGTGATACAAAAGAAAAAAACACAGTTGGCTTGGATGATTTCGCACAAACTATGAAAACACTTCTTGATGACATTCAAAACAATTTACTCGAACGAGCAAGAAGGTTTAAAATCGATAACACACATGTTGTTGACTCTTATGAGGAGTTCAAAATACGTTTAGATAAAGAAAGTGGGTTCTTTTTGGCGCATTGGGATGGTACAACTGAAACAGAAACCAAAATAAAGGAAGAAACAAAGGCAACAATTCGATGTATTCCTCTTGACTCGAAAGAAGAAGCGGGATTTTGCATGTATTCTGGTAAACCTTCAGCAGGCAGAGTCATTTTTGCAAAATCCTATTAATATTTTATGATATGGAGATAAATCGTAAAACTATATTAAACTTATTAGAGTCAAAAGCGAAGTTAAAACAGGATGTAAGCCAAGAAACTCAAAAGGTTTTTTTAAAACTAAAAAACGGCATAGAGAAAGAGATATTGGGCATTAAACCTTCTATCGACGTCAACAGAATTCGCTTGTATTCTGAGGAAAAGGGAGATAACGAATTAAAAGTCATGATAGGTAGTGATGCGCTGGTTTTTCAGATGCATACGAATGTTTTTAAACTTCAAGATGAACATGAAGCTTGGAAAGGAAGCTACTTAAAGGATGAGCCCAACAATGGTTATTTCGGAATTATCAACATTTATAACTTTCTTGCCGATTCTTTTAAATACAACAGGCTAAACGATAGTGGCTTTTTAATTGGTCGGATTTTCATTAATAATGAGTCGCATATTTTGGTTGAAGGTTCCGGTCAACTCGGTTTTCTATTCAAAGACCCTGAAAAAAACACTTCTGAACCAGACGTGTTAAAGCATATCATTCAATGTTCCTTTGCAAATGCCTTGGATTTTGATTTAATTAGTCCTCCTTTTGAATTAATCGAAGAAGTTTCCTTAGGACAAATTTTAAAGATAAGTGCTGACATTCAGGTGAAAACGAGTAAAAGAATGGGATTTAAGCAATAATACAGTAAAATAAATCAAATATTTTTCTCAAAAGCGGTTGCAGTTAAAGAAATTCAAATTATATTTGCACTCCGAAAATAACAAAAAAGTATATTTTTGGCCCATTCGTCTAACGGTTAGGACATGCGGTTTTCATCCGTAAAATAGGAGTTCGATTCTCCTATGGGCTACCAAAAAAATCAGTTAAACTTGATTACTCGAATCGTTAGACGCTCAGAGTAAATAAAGGAAAAAAATTCTGTATTTAAAGCATACAGAGAAAAGACTAAAAACGAAAAAAAATGGCAAATCACAAGTCGTCCAAAAAGAGAATCAGATCAAACGAAGCAAAAAGACTTCGTAATAAATACCAGCACAAAACAGCGCGTAATGCGGTGCGAACGTTGCGAGCGATTACAGATAAAAGCGAGGCTTCTGAAATGTTAGCTTCTGTTACTTCAATGCTAGATCGTTTAGCTAAAAATAACGTTATTCACATCAAGAAAGCGGCTAATTTGAAATCTGGATTACAAGTTAAAATAAACAATCTTTAAAATATTTCACACCAATGATAAAAAGGGGCGCATCGCCCCTTTTTTTTTGTAATTTTGTTTAAAAATAACTAGAGTTGAGGACGATCGTACTTACAGTGGTATTTGGAGCGCTTTCGTTTTTGAATGTAACCGGTCAAAACAATTTACATACAACTAGTGATGATACTTTGACATTTCTATCCCGTACAGGGGGCAATATAGATACCTTTGACCTAGCATATAGTTTTCCTTTATCGACATTGCCTGGAGGAACCATTAACCAGCAAAATGCCGCACCAAGTATTGATTTCTTTAAAAGTTCACCAAGTCTTTTTCTTTACGCGCCCTTAAAAAATAAGCCGATTTGGAAAGTTAGCGGTCTACCACATGTTGGTTTTTTCTATTCTTTCGGGACTAAGGGAATACAGTTTTTACATGCAGATTATGAACAAACATTCCGGAATAAATCGCTATTAAATCTGACAATAGACCGCAGCAGCTCATCTGCAGAAAATTCAATGATTAGAAATGGTGGGTTCTCAAATCAAAACTTTCAAGCAGCCTATCGTTTTGGAACAAAAAAACTAAAGGGCCATTTTAACGGGAAGTATTCTCAAAATACGCTTCGCCTCAATGGAGGAATTTCGAATGATAGTAGCTGGATTACACGACGTATCGCTTTTGCACCTGTTTTTAAGCCCAATGCAACAAGTTTGCATAAGAGAGTCAATGTTTATGGTGAACTAAAGTATAGCTTATTGAAAGATTCTTCACGGTCCCAATTAGGATTAATTTCTAAACATTATTTCTCAATTTGGAATAGAGAATACAATGAAAGTGATACTTTGGCAGGAATTTATTCAACAATAAACATTGATAGCTCTACCACTCGAGATCAGTTCCAAGACGCCAAATTTAAAAACTCAATTGGGATTTTTGGAGAAAGTAATCAGTTCAGTGCATCTGTATTTGTTTCTCATAGGTATTGGAGACTTCAAAATTTAGGCAGAAACAGAGACACGAACGAAATCTCGACAGAATTTAATTTTGGCTTTAACCAGAAAAAACTTTCTATAGAGTCAACGAATTATTTTAATATCATTGGTGCAAAAAATGAATATTCTTCTCAAAACTCGATTAAATGGGGTGGAATTCGCAAATATTTAGCTGTATCTGCCGCATTTGAATCTATGCTTCCTTCATTAGTTCAGCGTTTTTATTTCGCGAATAATTTAAACTATTCAAATCAACTCGATAAACAAGGAAGAGCGGATCTATTCGCGACTGGTTGCTACTCATTTTGGAAAATTGATGGATCGCTAACATTCGGCTCCTTGACTTGGAAAAACAATTTAGTTTGGGAAAATGAAAATTGGAAAATTGGAAATGAATCCAATCGCACAATTAACTATATAAAAGCAAAAATACATTTTGATTTTAATTGGCTTCATCTTTATCCAGAATTACGCATAACAAATGGCAGCGACTACTTACCGAAAACATTTTTATCCGGCAGACTGCTCGTGAAGAAGAAAGTTTTCGCTGCAAAGAAGCTTGAATTAATGTTTGCACTTGATCCGCAATTGTGTAACAAATATAAACTCATGAGTTACAATACGCTTTTAGATAATTGGTATTTTGATTCAAGCAATCGTTCAGGAGGCCAAGTATTTACTTTACATAGCACTTTCGCCTTACACATAGAAGAATTTAAATTCTTTATCCGCATAGAAAACCTTCAGGCTATCTGGACAGCGAGAAATATTGAAATAGCACAAAATTATTATCGGCCAACGTTTCTATTGAGATTAGGCGTTAGTTGGGATTTTTTCAATTAATAAAAAGTTCTAACTACATGACAAAAAATCAAAAGCGTTTACATTTGATTGATTTTGAGGGTTTAACAAGATGTTTGCGATATAATCCAAACCATATTTGAATAAGCTTTTCGCTCTATAGCCATGTTTTTTAATT